>Ga0316208_1000107_pt1 | contig 118724 bp, 99 predicted proteins | sample 3monopyrite_MG_FD_204944 | JGI IMG/M metagenome (GOLD analysis project Ga0316208, IMG submission 204944) | Microbial mat bacterial communities from mineral coupon in-situ incubated in ocean water Damariscotta River, Maine, United States -... | ecosystem: Environmental > Aquatic > Marine >... | reverse complement strand
ATGTGTTGTTGCCAGAAGTCTTTTTTCTGTGCTGATGTCATACCGTTCGCCTTGATGATATTGAAATAAAGACGATAGCAATGATGGGGCGTGGTTGTTAGATGGGGTTTGTTGAGCGCTTACGTATATCTGGTCGTGTGACCATGGTGTGACCAAACCAAACTAAACCAAACCAAACCAAACCAAAACAAACCCAACCCAGACCAAACGGCCATAAAAACAAAAAGACCGCAGCCCCTTGTGGGACAGCGGTCTGGCTTGCTTTTGAATGGTTCTCGGAGGGTTTCCCGAGATGTTAATTTGGTGGAGGCGGCGGGAATTGAACCCGCGTCCGCAAATCCTCTGCCTTCGGCTCTACATGCTTATCCCAGTCTATTAATTTAGTTGCTAGCTACCCGACGGGCAGGGAAAGCCAACAACGAGTTTGGTTAGAGTTTAACGAATCCGCCCCAAACGTGCTTCATCGCGATCTTATGTGAGTCGACCCCGGTGATCCAAGCGCACAAGCACACATTGGGCCGGGGGCACCCTACTGGGTATTAAGCAGCGAGTGCGTAGTTGTCTTCGTTGGCAACTATAAGTTTTGTAGATGGATTTACGAGGTAATCTACACCTCGGCATGCACCTCGGGTTTCGCAATCCACGTCGAATCCAGATCGCCCCCTTGGTCACTGTAGGTGAGACATTCTATATGAGTTGTAAGTTCCCCGCTAGCGCTAGGTTTTTAATTTCTGCAATTTGGTGTGAAGGCTTTTATACCTTGGCTAAGCGTGACTTAACCCCGTTTTAGGACGCGCTGTTTCTCTCTTGCCCAGTCTTTGTCTTTAAGGGTGGCTCGTTTGTCATGCTGTTGCTTGCCTTTGGCCAGACATATTTCGACTTTGACGCGGTTGTGCTTCCAGTACATGGCTGTGGGCACAACGGTATAACCTTGGCGTTCGACAGCGCCAACGAGGCGATCCAGTTCGCGGCGATTGAGTAATAGTTTACGACTGCGATTTTGCTCAGGCCTTATGTGGGTGGAGGCGGTTTGTAATGGTGTGATTAGGACACCGGTCAAATAGGCTTCACCATTTTGCAGCACAACATAGCCGTCGCGCATCTGTACCCGACCGGCGCGCAGGCTTTTTACTTCCCAGCCTTGTAGGGCGATCCCTGCTTCGAACTTGTCCTCAATAAAAAAGTCATGTTTGGCCTTTTTATTGAGGGCAATGGTGTTGCTTTGTCTTTTTTCTTGTTTTTTTACCATAGCGCGCAATTATAGCTAAGTATTGTAGTTTTCGAAGATTTTTTCCCTTAAATCGCAATCTTTATCGATTCAGCGTAAAATTCGCTATCTATTTAATTTATTAGGTCTTTTGGTCTTGGGTTTAACAAAGCAGGTGAGGGAGTTGGGGGGAATGGATGTAAATGCGCGACTGGTGACATTGGTAACGGGACTAATATTGGCTCTGCTGGCCCCGGCGACGTTTGCCGCTGCGGAACAGGCCGTGGGTTTTGGTGAATCCGTTGACCAGTTGTTTGGTGTCCTGGTGGGCTATCTTTATGCGGTCACTTTTTTTGATGTGTTGGGTTTTATTGATGGTGTGACACTGCCATTTGCCGTGGCCTGGCTGGTGGTTGGAGCGATCTATTTCACCTTTCGTATGGGTTTTATCAATATCCGCGCCTTTACCCATGCCATTAAGTGTGTGCGGGGTAAGTATGATGATCCGAACGATATCGGTGAGACCTCTCACTTTCAGGCCCTGACGACGGCATTATCCGCTACGGTTGGCCTGGGCAATATTGCCGGGGTGGCGATTGCGATCAGTATCGGTGGACCGGGGGCAACTTTTTGGATGATAGTGGCCGGCTTTTTTGGTATGGCGGCCAAGTTTACCGAATGTACTCTGGGGCAGATGTATCGCGAGGTGCGTGCCGACGGTCATGTCATGGGTGGGCCAATGGAATACCTCAGTCGTGGCCTGGCCGAGATGGGTTGGGCCAAGACCGGCAAGGTGTTGGCGGTGTTATTTAGCGTGATGTGCATAGGCGGCTCACTCGGGGCCGGTAATGCCTTTCAGGTAAGTCAGTCACTTTCTGCGGTGACTCAGAGCGTTCCGGCGCTGGCTGACAGTCCCTGGATTTATGGTTTGATTATGGCGGCGATGGTTGCGCTGGTGATTATCGGCGGTATTAAGCGTATTGCCCATGTCACCCAGGCGGTTGTGCCGTCCATGGTTGGCGTTTATATACTGGCGAGTCTGTGGATCATCCTGAGCAATATCTCTTTAGTGCCCGAGATGCTGGTCCAGATTGTTGCCGGCGCCTTTACGCCTGAGGCCGGCCTCGGAGGCATCGTCGGTGTATTGGTGGTTGGCTTTCAGCGGGCGGCCTTTTCCAGTGAGGCGGGTATTGGTTCTGCCGCCATCGCCCACTCCACGGCACGAACCAAATATCCGGTGCGCGAGGGTATTGTGGCATTGCTGGAGCCTTTTATTGATACCGTCGTGGTTTGCACCATGACGGCCTTGGTAATTGTCATCACCGGTGTTTATAACAGCCCCGAGACCGCCGAGCTGGTGGCCAGCAAACAGGGTGCCGCCTTGACCAGTGCCGCTTTTGGTTCTGTAATTTCATGGTTCCCGCTGATCTTGACGCTGGCGGTGGTGTTGTTTGCCTACAGCACCATGATCTCGTGGTCCTATTATGGTGAGCGCTGCTGGTCTTACCTGTTCGGTGAGCAGTCGGCAATGGTCTTTCGGATTGTATTTGTGCTTGTGGTATTCCTTGGCTCGATTACTAGTGCCTCCAATATTCTCGATTTCAGTGATTTGATGATTCTGTCGATGGCCTTTCCCAATATTCTTGGCATGTATTTGTTGCAGGATAAGGTGCGCGCTGCGCTGAATGTGTATATGCAAAAGTTGCGTAATGGTGATTTTGAGCGTGAAAGGCTCGAGCGTGATTGAGTTGTGAGTATGGTGTAACTAATGGCTAATGTTAATCGTAGTGCCTTGGTGTCTTATTCGGCGGCTGAAATGTTTGCCCTGGTGAATGACATTGATTCGTACCAAAAATTTTTGCCGTGGTGTAAATCAAGCAAAGTACTAAGTAGCGATGAGGATTTGGTGCGTGGGTCACTTGAACTGAGTAAGGGCGGCTTAAATAAGGCGTTTACCACATCGAATCGGATTCAGAAAAATAAAATGATTGAGATACGTCTGGAAGAGGGGCCATTTCATCACCTGGAAGGCTTCTGGCGCTTTGATGTCTTGGACGAAACCTCCTGTAAGATATCCCTGTTATTGGAGTTTGAGTTTTCGAGTAAAATACTCGGTCTGACAGTGGGGCCGGTGTTTAATCAAATTGCCAATTCACTTATTGATGCCTTTTGTAAGCGAGCAACCGAGGTTTATGGTGAGCGATAAAAAAATAAAAGTTGAGGTGGCTTTTGCCCGCCCTGATGGCCAACTGATTATGGCGGTCGATGCACCTGCTGAGGCAACGGTGGAGGAAGTCATCAAGCTTTCGGGTGTCATGGAGAAATTCCCCGAGATTGATCTGGCTGTCAACAAGGTTGGTGTGTTTGGCAAACTGACCAAACTCAGCAATAATCTACGTCAGGGGGATCGCGTCGAGATTTATCGCCAGCTGATCGCTGACCCGAAAGAGGTGCGGCGCCAACGAGCTGCCAATGGCAAGAAGATGCAGAAGGGTGGTGGCGATATTTAGTTTGCTAAGTTCGCCGCCGCATCTTCAATCCTGTTGAGCGTGCCATTCTCAAAATACAGAATCAGGTGTTTACGTCCTGTTTCAACGCCATTTTCACTCAGGCTATAAAGGTAGTCCCAACGTTCGGGGTGAAAGGGGTCGGTGAGCTGCGGTGAGCCGAGTACAAACTTAACCTGGCTTGTGGTCATTCCAATTTTGAGTTTTTCCAGCATCTCTGGCGTAATCATGTTGCCTTGCTGAATGTCTAGCTTGTGCGGGCTGCAGCCTAAAAGAAGGCTTGCGCAAAGCGATATATAAATGAGAAGCTTTTGCATTAGTGATTTGATCAACCATGGTTTGAAATTAGTGGCCGGAATCTTACACCAAACGGGATTTGGCTGCCATTGGGACTGAGTGTTAAGGAGTTTTAGCTTGTCACAACAAGAATTAAAAAAAGCAGGTCTCAAGGCAACTGTGCCACGACTCAAGATTCTGGAAATTCTTGAGGACAAACAGGATCAGCACATGCGGGCTGAGGAGGTCTATAAATATCTACTGGATGGTAATGAAGACATTGGCCTGGCGACAGTCTATCGTGTCCTGACTCAGTTTGAACAGGCCGGTTTAGTGGTACGTCATCATTTTGAGGGTGGTCATTCAGTCTTTGAGTTGGATCAGGGCGGGCATCATGACCACATGCTCTGCATTAAGTGTGGCCGAGTGGACGAGTTTATGGATGAGATTATTGAAGAGCGCCAAAAGGCCATTGCCCAAAAGGCCGGCTACAAGATTACCGATCATAGTTTGTATATCTACGGTATCTGTTCTGAATGCCAGAAAAAAGAATAACAAGGCAGTCTGGGATGCCCTTAGGGCATAAATGAAAAGTGTTGGAATCCCGGAGCTAAGCTCAACAGATTTTGTTGCTCTTCACTCGGGCTACTAGCTACTTGCTAGGCTAATTCAGCGCGGTTAATCATTTCTTCGGCGTGGGCGCGAGTTTGGCTGGTGATTTCAACACCACCAAGCATGCGGGCGATTTCATCCTGACGGGCGCCATCAGACAGTTCAGTAATATGGGTCTGGGTTGAGTCTTTGTTGATTTGTTTGTTGACCTGAAAGTGGTGGTGGCCCAGTGCTGCCACTTGGGGCAGGTGGGTAACACAGAGTACCTGGTGGCTTTCGCCCAGGTTGCGCAGCTGGCGGCCGACGGTCTCGGCCACGGCGCCGCCAATGCCAGTGTCTACTTCATCAAAGATCAGGGTTGGGATCTGCTGACTGTTGCAGAGCAGGACTTCAATTGCTAGCGAGATGCGCGAGAGTTCACCCCCTGAGGCTACCTTGGATAGGGGTTTGGCCGGTTGGCCAGGATTGGCGGCCACCTCAAAGCTGATGCCTTCTAGTCCATGGCGATGGGGTATGGGGGTTTCTCTGGCTATCAGGCTGGCGCTGAACTTACCCGCTGGCATGCCCAGTTGATGAATAATCCCTGTGACCTGTTTGCCAAGCTTGCTGGCGGCCTTACTGCGTTTCTGACTCAATTGGGTGGCTGTGTCGACAAATTGTTGTGTCAGTTGCGCGATCTTTCGTTCCAGGGTCTCTAGTTCGATGTCGACGTTTTCCAATTGCTGCAATTCGTCACTGAAACTATTCAGCAGTTCGGGCAAGGCCTCGGGTTTGACGTGGTGTTTACGAGCTATGTCGTGGATGCTGGTGAGGCGTTTCTCGACCTGGTTGAGGCGCTCTGGATCAAGTTCGACGCGGTCAATGTAGTGGCGCAGTTCATTGCAGCCTTCCTGGATCTGGATGCTGGCCTCGTTTAGCATGTCGCAGATGCTTGCCAGTTGTGGTTCGAGCTGGCGCAGTGATTCCAGCCCAGCCAGGTGTTGATTGATAAGGCTGAGTGCGTTGCCATGGTCGCCTTCATGCAGATCTTCCAGGGCGGTACTGCATTGTTGTAACAGGTTGCCGCCATTGGCGAGGCGGCGTTGTTCTTGGTCCAGCTGTTGCAACTCGTTATCGCTTAGTGCCAGTGTTTCTAATTCCTGGGTGTGGAAACGCAGTAGTTCGAGTCGGGCGTCTTTTTCGCGGGCATTCTGGCGCAGGCTGTCTAATCGCTGGGTTGCATTTTTCCAATCCTGAAAAATGGCCTGGACCTGAGCGGCTAGTTGTTTGTTGCCGGCGTAGTCGTCCAGTAGATGACGTTGCACGTCAGGTTTTAGCAGGGATTGGTGCTGATGTTGACCATGGATGTCTACCAGCATCTCGCCCAGTTCTTTCATTAGTTGCAAAGGGGCTGGGCTGCCATTGATATAGCCGCGTGAACGGCCTTCGGTAGAGATGATGCGCCGCAGTACGCATTCATCGGCGGTGTCGAGGTCGTGATTTTTAAGCCAGGCCTGCACCCCAGTGAGACTTCCGGTATCGAAATAGGCGCTGATCTCGGCCCGTTCGGCACCGTGGCGCACTACCTCGCTGTCGGCCCGGTCACCCAATACTAGCCCCAGTGCATCGACGAGGATGGATTTGCCGGCGCCGGTTTCACCGGTCATTACTGACATACCGGTTTTTAGATCAAGCTCGAGTTGCTCGATGATGGCGAAGTTACGGATATAGATTTGATTTAACATACAGCGATAGCAAGTTTGTTAGCCCCAGCCCATTTTGGCGCGCAGTAGTTGGTAATGGTCATGGCCGGCTGGATGGATCAGCCGTACGGGTTTGTCTTTTTTACGAATGACGATGCGATCTTCGTCGAGTATCTCAAAGTTGTCCTGGCCGTCCAGAGTGATGCGGACATGGGGTTGGCTACCAGGTTTGACTACCAGTTCAATTTCACTGTCGGCATCGATCACCAGCGGGCGATTACTGAGTGTGTGAGGACAGACCGGTACCAGAATGATGGCGTTCATGCTTGGATGTAGGATCGGACCGCCACCGGATAGGGCGTAAGCAGTGGAGCCGGTCGGAGTGGAGATGATCATGCCGTCGGAACGTTGGCCGTTGACCAGCTGACCATCGATAAAGGTCTCGAATTCAATCATCCGGACCGAGTTCCACTTGTGGATTACCACGTCATTGAAGGCATAACCTTCGTCCATAATCCTGCCGTTACGTTCGACGTGAGAGGCCAGCAGAAAACGTTTTTCCTCATGGTAGTCGCCGTCGAGGATTTCTCCCAGTTTTTCCATCATGTCGGAGGGTGAGATGTCAGCCAAAAAGCCAAGCCGGCCCAGGTTAATACCTACCAGCGGGATGTCATGGTCGGCCAAGGCGCGGGCTGAGTGCAGTATGGTGCCATCGCCACCGACGACGATGGCTAGGTCGCAGCGCTGTCCAAGCTGTTCGAAGTCGACGGTGTCCAGTTCAGATGGTGGTAAGGTCTTGGCGGCGCTCTCGCTGAGGAGGACCACAATATCTCGGCTCATCAGGAAGTTGATCAAGGTGGTGATGGTGCCACCAATGGTCAGGTCGCTGAACTTGCTGATAATGCCAATTGTTTTGAATTCTGTCTTCATAGGGGCAACTCTATGATAGTTGAGGTGGTTTTTCCATATTAGTATTTGCTGGTGCTACCTTGGCAGTGTCGGGGGCAGTTGGTAGCTTGTTTGATGCTAGATGGCCTGCGTGGCTTTCGGGCACTCCTGCGGGCACACCTGTTTGAATTTGAATCTTACCCTAATTAGGTGTATTCAGCATGCTAATTAATAACCTTAACGAGAGCTTTCGGTATCTGTTTATTAAAAGCTTGATAGAAACCTATATCCAGCGGAGCCAGTTGGTGGGCGCGCGCAATCTGGCCTCAGATTCGCGACTGGATGTCAGTACGGCGACGGTGTGTAATGCGGTGGTTGATCTGGAATATCTAGTACTGATTATTTCGCGGCATACCTCATGCCACATTCGGGGGAATTCCCACAGCCTAGGGCTGCTGGGGGTTATAGGCTCAACCCGCATGGCCTATGAGCGCGTTATCTCGATTGTTGATGTCATGCAAAATTATTGAGTTGTGCCTTGAATCAGCGTTTACTATCCCCATATTCCCCCCCAGGGAATAATCAGCGCTTTCTTTAAGTGATTGATATTAGTGATATCATGGCGCCCGCTAGGACGGGCCGTATTTTTGGAGCGAGAGACCAGAGGTCATGACAAAACAAGCAAACGAGAACAACGAAGCAATGGAATCCCAGAAAAACATTGAAGAAGCGGTTGAGGCTGTTGAGGGTGAGGTGGTTGAAGAAGTCAGCGCTGAGGCAGGTTCAAATTCAAACCCAGATCAACCCAGTTATGACGAGCTGATGCAGGACCTGCAAGACGCCCAGGCCAAGGCTGATGAGCAACGTGACCAAGTGTTGCGGGTGCAAGCTGAACTGGAAAATGTTCGCCGTCGCGCTGAGCGTGATGTTCAGGGTGCGCATAAGTTTGCCCTGGAAAAATTTGTCAACGAACTGCTGCCGGTGAAAGATAGCCTCGAAATGGGTGGCGCCGCCGCTAAAGTGGAAAATAACGATCTAGCCAAGGTTAGTGAAGGTATCGAGCTGACCGTGAAGATGATGACCGATGTGATGGCCAAGTTTGGTGTAGCTGAAGTTAACCCAGTGGGTCAGCTATTTGATCCCGAACTGCATCAGGCCATGTCGATGCAGGACGTGCCGGACGCCAAACCCAATACGGTTATTACGGTGTTTCAGAAAGGCTATCGGTTGAATGAGCGCCTGGTGCGTCCTGCCATGGTTGTAGTTGCCGGGGCAAATTCAGGCGGCCAATCATCGAGTGAGAATAGTATCGACGAAATGGCTTGAAATGGGCTTGAAATAGATTTGAGTCACCCCCATATGTTGGGAAAGCGTCGTTAACAGCCAGATTTTTTGAATTGACAGATATTTTACGGAGAACAAGCAATGGGCAAAATTATAGGTATTGACCTCGGCACCACAAATTCCTGTGTGGCGGTGATGGAAGGCGGCAAGCCACGTGTTATTGAAAATAGTGAAGGCGATCGCACAACTCCTTCAATCATCGCCTATGCCGATGATAATGAAGTGCTGGTAGGGCAGTCGGCCAAGCGCCAGGCGGTCACCAACCCAGCCAATACTCTGTATGCCATTAAACGTTTGATTGGCCGTCGTTTTAAGGATAAAGAAGTTCAGAAAGATATCAAAATGGTGCCCTACAAGATTGTTGAGGCTGATAATGGTGATGCTTGGGTTGAAGTTAATGGCAAGAAGATGGCGGCACCAGAAATTTCTGCCCGCGTCTTGATGAAGATGAAAAAGACCGCTGAAGATTATCTCGGTGAAGAAGTGACGGAAGCAGTTGTTACTGTACCCGCCTACTTTAATGATTCACAGCGCCAGGCCACAAAAGATGCCGGTAAGATTGCTGGACTGGATGTTAAGCGCATTATCAATGAACCGACTGCAGCAGCCCTGGCCTATGGCATGGATAAAAAGGCGGGTGATCGCAAGATCGCGGTTTATGACTTGGGTGGTGGTACTTTCGACGTTTCTATCATCGAAATTGCTGAGATCGAAGGTGAGCATCAGATCGAAGTATTGTCGACTAACGGTGACACCTTTCTTGGCGGTGAAGATTTTGATCTGCGTCTGATCGACTATCTGTCTGACGAGTTCAAGAAAGAGAGTGGTATCGATCTGCACAGTGATCCAATGGCGCTGCAGCGTTTGAAAGAAGCCGCTGAAAAGACCAAGATCGAACTGTCATCCAGCCAGCAGACCGATATCAATCTGCCATACATCACCGCTGATGCCTCTGGTCCTAAGCATCTGAATATCAAACTGACTCGTGCCAAGCTTGAATCGCTGGTTGATGATCTGGTTACGCGAACCGTTGAACCTTGTCGTATTGCCCTGAAGGATGCCGGCCTGTCAGCATCTGATATTGATGATGTCATTCTGGTCGGTGGCCAGACCCGTATGCCTAAGGTTCAAGCGGCGGTACAGGAATTCTTTGGCAGGGAGCCACGCAAGGATGTAAACCCTGATGAAGCCGTTGCTGTTGGTGCTGCGATTCAGGGCGGTGTCTTGGGCGGTGAAGTTAAAGACGTTTTGCTGCTCGACGTTACGCCATTGTCTCTGGGTATCGAAACCATGGGCGGTGTGATGACCAAACTGATTGATAAGAACACCACTATCCCGACCAAGGCCAATCAGGTTTTCTCAACGGCTGATGATAATCAAACAGCGGTAACCGTGCATGTATTGCAGGGTGAGCGTGAGCAGGCGGCGGGTAATAAATCTTTGGGTCGTTTTGATCTGGGTGATATTCCACCAGCACCACGTGGAGTGCCTCAGATTGACGTAATCTTTGATATCGATGCCAATGGGATTTTGAATGTGTCAGCCAAAGATAAAGCAACTGGCAAAGAGACGTCTATCACCATCAAGGCTTCTTCAGGTTTGTCTGATGAGGATGTTGAAAATATGGTCAAAGATGCTGAGGCCCATGCCGAGGAAGACCGTAAGTTTCACGAGCTGGTTACAGCACGCAACACGGCCGATGGCATGATCCACGCCACTAACAAATCTATGGAAGAACTGGGTGAGCAGGTTGAAGCGGAAGAGAAAACAAACATTGAGTCTGCGATTGAAACTTTGAAGGAAGCCATGAAGGGTGAAGACAAGGATGATATCGAAGCCAAGACTCAGGCCTTGACGGAGGTCTCTGGCAAGCTGGCCGAACGTGTTTATGCGCAGAAAGGTGCTGAGGGCGGTGCTGAAGCTCAATCTGATGCCGAGGCAGAGACTGGGTCTGCAGCCAAGGATGATGTGGTTGACGCAGAGTTTGAGGAAGTTAAAGAAGACAAGTAACCAAAAGTTGGTGATGTAAGGTGATGACAGGCGTGGTCTTTGGCCCCGCCTGTCGTTGCGTGTTAGGGAACTGCAAATGCCTTCGTGGCATTATGAATAATTGAAGCTTAGATTTATGTCCAAACGAGATTTATACGAAGTTCTAGGTGTGGCGAAGAACGCCAGTGAAGGCGATATCAAGAAAGCTTATCGCCGCGCGGCGCAGAAACACCATCCTGATCGCAACCCTGATAATGCTGGGGCAGAAGAGAAATTTAAGGAGGCCAAACAGGCCTACGAGGTTCTTTCTAATGCCCAGAAACGTGCTGCCTATGACCAGTTTGGTCATGCCGGGGTAGATTCTTCTGCCGCTGCTGGGCCGGGTGCAGGCCACGCTGGTGCGGGTAATTTTGGTGATATTTTTGGTGACGTCTTTGGCGATATCTTTGGTGGTGCGCGCGGCGGCGCTGGTGGCAGTGCCAATGTCTATCGTGGTGCCGATCTGCGTTACAACCTCGATCTGAGTCTGGAAGAAGCGGTGGCCGGAACTACGGTTAAGGTCCGAGTCCCCACTCATGTCGTTTGTAAGTCTTGTGATGGTTCAGGGGCCAAGAAGGGCACTAGTCCGACCACTTGTGTCACCTGTGGTGGTCATGGTCAGGTGCGGGTGCAGCAGGGTTTCTTTTCATTGCAGCAAACCTGTCCACACTGTCATGGCAAGGGCAAGGTAATCAAGGAACCTTGCGGTAGCTGTCACGGCCAGGGACGGGTTAAAGAGCAGAAAACGCTGTCGGTGAAGATTCCTGCCGGTGTTGATACTGGTGATCGCATTCGCCTGGCAGGTGAAGGTGAGGCAGGCGAGAATGGTGGCCCAGCGGGTGACCTGTATGTGCAAGTTAAGGTACGGCCCCATGCTATTTTTAGTCGTGAGGAGAGTGACCTTTTTTGCGAAATGCCGATCAGCTTTGTTACCGCTGTTATGGGCGGTGAGTTGGATGTCCCGACCCTGGTGGGGCGTGTAAAACTGAAAATTCCTGCTGAGACGCAGACGGGCAAGGTGTTCCGCCTGCGAGGTAAGGGGGTTAAGTCGGTTCATGGTGGTGCTGCGGGTGATTTGATGTGTCGGGTTGAAGTGGAAACACCGGTAAACCTGAGTCGCAAGCAAAAAGAGCTGCTGGAGCAGTTTCAGCAGGCTATGGAAGAAGGTGATGGCAAGCACAGTCCTCGCACCAGTCATTGGTTTGATGGTGTGAAGAAGTTTTTTGAAGACATGAAACCGTAAACGTTGGTTTTGATCTGACGGTTACTGGGAGACAAGAATGACAAGAATTGCGATTGCTGGCGCTGCCGGTCGCATGGGACGCAACCTGATTGATGCCTGTCATCAGCATTCGAGTTTGACCGTGGCGGTGGCGACTGAGCGGGCCGGTAGCTCGCTGTTGGGGGCGGATGCTGGTGAGCTGGCTGGTGTCGGTCATCTCGGTGTGGCTCTGGTTGATGATTTGTCTGCCGTGACTGACCAGTTCGATGTGTTGATTGATTTCACCTCGATTGAGGCAACGCTGACTCATCTGGAAATTTGCCGCAAGGCGGGTTGTGCGCTGGTGATTGGTACCACGGGTTTTAGTGAGCAGCAAAAGCAACAGATCACCGCAGCAGCAGGGGATGTGTCGATTGTTTTTGCTCCGAATATGAGTGTTGGTGTAAATCTGACTCTGAAGCTGCTGGATATGGCGGCGCGGGTGTTGGCTGATGAGGTGGATGTCGAGATTATTGAGGCTCATCATCGTCACAAGGTCGATGCGCCATCCGGCACGGCCCTGCGTATGGGTGAGGTGGTGGCGGCGGCTCTTGGTCGTGATCTGAACGAATGTGCTGTTTATGGCCGTGAAGGCCACACTGGTGAGCGTGAGCGTAAGACGATTGGTTTTGAGACTATCCGTGCCGGTGATATCGTCGGGGAGCACACGGTAATGTTTGCTGATATTGGCGAACGGATTGAGATTACCCACAAGGCTTCCAGTCGTATGACCTTTGCCAATGGCGCCGCCCGAGCAGCGGCCTGGCTGGGTGGCAAGGATAAGGGCTTGTTTGATATGCAGGATGTGCTTGGCCTAAAAGACTAAATCTGGTTTTTTGCGGCAGATGTGCGTGGACAAAACAGTCCATCTGAAGTAAAATTCGGCCGATTTTGTACTAGTATTTGAAGGCGGGGTGGGTCGAGAGAACCACCCCGCTTTTTGCAAATAGCGCTTGGAGGAAGAATTGGATAAGTCTGCCCTGTTAGTCTTGGAAGATGGTACTGCATTCCATGGTAAAGCCATTGGTGCGGAAGGGCAGACAGTTGGTGAGGTGGTGTTCAATACCTCGATGACGGGCTATCAGGAAATTCTCACCGATCCCTCGTACTGTCGTCAGATTGTTACCCTTACTTATCCGCATATCGGTAATGTTGGCGTCAACAACGAAGACGAAGAGTCGGGCGAGGTTGCGGCTAGTGGTCTGGTGATTCGTGACTTACCGTTGGTGGCCAGCAGCTGGCGTAATCAGGAAAGCCTCGACGTCTATCTCAAACGTCACAAGGTGGTGGCGATTGCTGACATCGATACCCGTAAGCTGACCCGCATTCTGCGTCAAACAGGAGCTCAGGCCGGTTGCATCGTCGCTGGTGCTGATCTGAACCAGGCTGTGGCCCTGGCTGCAGCCAAAGGGTTTGGCGGTCTGAAGGGTATGGATCTGGCCAAGGAGGTCACCACTCGCCAGCCGTATGAGTGGGCCCAGGGGAGTTGGACTATCAAAGGTGGGTTGCCCGAAGCACCACACCCCATTGAAGAAAAACTACCCCGTCATGTGGTTGCCTATGACTACGGTGTCAAACGCAATATCCTGCGTATGCTGGTGGATCGTGGCTGTCGCCTGACGGTAGTGCCGGCGCAGACATCTGCTGCTGAGGTGCTGGCGATGAATCCTGATGGTGTGTTTCTGTCTAATGGCCCGGGTGATCCAGAGCCTTGCGATTACGCCATTGCTGCCATCAAAGAAATCCTGCAAACCAGGGTGCCGGTCTTTGGTATTTGTCTCGGCCATCAGTTGCTGGCCCTGGCCAGTGGTGCGAAGACTGTCAAGATGAAGTTTGGTCATCACGGTGGCAATCACCCAGTCTTCGATGAAGATGCCCAGCGTGTCATGATCACCAGTCAAAATCATGGCTTTGCTGTCGATGAGGACAGTCTGCCGGACAATCTCCGCGCTACCCATCGTTCGCTATTTGATAGTTCGTTGCAGGGCATTCATCGCACTGATGTGGCGGCCTTTAGTTTTCAGGGCCATCCTGAGGCCAGTCCCGGCCCGCATGATGCGGCGCCACTGTTCGATCATTTCATCGAGCTGATGCAAACAGCCAAACAATGATTATCGTATTAAGCATCTGTTAAGCACCTGAAATCGAGTTGAATAATGCCAAAACGTACTGACATCAAAAGCATCCTGATTATCGGCGCCGGCCCCATTGTTATCGGTCAGGCCTGTGAATTTGACTATTCCGGCGCCCAGGCCTGTAAGGCGCTGCGTGAAGAGGGTTACCGCGTCATCCTGGTGAATTCTAATCCGGCCACCATCATGACTGATCCGGATATGGCGGACGCGACTTATGTAGAACCGATCACCTGGCAGACCGTGGCGCAGATCATTGCGAAGGAAAGGCCCGATGCGCTACTGCCCACCATGGGTGGTCAGACGGCCTTGAACTGTGCTCTGGACCTGGCCCGTGAAGGCGTGCTGGAAAAATACAGTGTTGAGATGATCGGCGCCAATCGTGATGCCATCAATAAGGCAGAAGATCGGGAGCTGTTCGCCAAGGCCATGCGCAAGATTGGTCTGGATATGCCCAAGGCGGCCGTGGCCCATAATTTGGAGCAGGCCTTTGCGGTGCAGGAGACGATCGGCTTTCCGACTATTATCCGTCCCTCATTCACTATGGGGGGCAGCGGTGGCGGTATTGCCTACAATAAGGAAGAGTTTGTTGAGATCTGTGAGCGCGGCCTTGATCTCTCGCCCACCAATGAACTGCTGGTTGAAGAATCTATTATCGGCTGGAAAGAGTATGAGATGGAGGTGGTGCGTGATCGTAACGACAATTGCATCATTATCTGTTCAATCGAAAATCTTGACCCCATGGGTGTGCATACTGGTGACTCGATTACCGTGGCCCCGGCGCAGACCCTGACTGATAAGGAATACCAGATCATGCGTAACGCCTCTTTGGCGGTGCTGCGTGAGATTGGTGTGGATACCGGTGGTTCCAACGTCCAGTTTGCCCTTGATCCAACAGATGGTCGCATGATTGTCATTGAGATGAATCCGCGTGTGTCGCGGTCATCGGCACTGGCCTCTAAGGCGACCGGTTTCCCGATTGCCAAGGTGGCGGCTAAACTAGCGGTGGGTTATACCCTGGACGAATTGAAGAACGAGATTACCGGTGGCGCGACCCCAGCTTCATTTGAACCTTCGATCGATTATGTTGTGACCAAGGTGCCACGTTTTACCTTTGAAAAATTCCCGCAGGCCGAGCCGTTGCTGGGCACGCAGATGAAGTCCGTCGGCGAGGTAATGGCCATTGGCCGTACTCAGCAGGAGTCTCTGCAAAAGGCCTTGCGTGGTTTGGAAACCGGCGTTGATGGTCTGGATGAGATGCTCGATTTGAGTGTCATTAGTGATGATGATCTTAAAACCAAACTGCGCCATGAATTGAAAATGCCTGGGCCAGAACGGCTCTGGTATGTGGCCGATGCCTTTCGTGCCGGTTGGGCCGTGAATGAAGTGCATGAGTTCAGCCGCATCGATGCGTGGTTTCTGGTGCAGATTGAAGATTTGATTAAAGAAGAAGCGCTAGTGCGTCAGCAGGGCTTGGCTGCGTTGGATGGGACGCGCCTGTATGCTCTGAAACGTAAAGGATTTTCTGACCGCCGCTTGGCCACGTTGCTTGGTTGTAAAGAAGATGGTGTACGTAAGCTGCGCCATGAGCTGGGCATTCGCCCGGTGTACAAACGGGTTGACTCATGCGCGGCTGAATTTTCTACGGTTACTGCTTACATGTATTCCACTTATGATGAAGAGTGTGAGGCCATGCCTACGACCAATAAAAAAATAATGGTATTGGGTGGTGGTCCCAATCGTATTGGTCAGGGGATTGAATTTGATTACTGCTGTGTTCATGCTGCTCTGGCAATGCGTGAGGACGGCTATGAAACCATCATGGTCAACTGTAACCCTGAGACGGTGTCAACTGACTACGATATTTCTGATAGGCTTTATTTTGAATCGCTGACCCTGGAAGATGTGCTTGAGATTGTGCATAAGGAAAAGCCTCAAGGTATCATCGTTCAGTACGGTGGTCAGACACCGCTGAAATTGGCGCGTGCACTCGAGGCCGCAGGTGCGCCCATCATCGGTACTACGCCCGACTCTATAGATTTGGCCGAAGACAGGGAGCGTTTTCAGAAGTTATTGCATGACCTTAAGCTGTTGCAGCCGCCTAATTGCACCGCCCGCAATGCTGACCAGGCCGTTGCTGCTGCACGTGAGATGGGCTTCCCTCTGGTGGTACGGCCTTCATACGTATTGGGTGGTCGGGCCATGGAAGTTGTCTATAGTGAAGAAGGTCTGCTGCACTATATGCAGAATGCTGTGCAGGTATCCAATGATTCGCCTATCCTATTGGATCGATTCCTTGATAATGCGGTGGAGCTGGATGTTGATGCTATCTGTGATGGTACCGATGTGGTAATTGGTGGTGTATTGGAGCATATCGAACAGGCTGGCGTTCATTCCGGAGATTCGGCCTGTTCGCTACCGCCATACAGTGTCTCAGCCGAGCATCAGGCGGAGTTGCGTGATCAGGTGCTGAAGATGGCGCGCGGGCTTAACGTGGTTGGGTTGATGAATGTGCAGTTTGCGATTCAGGATGGTCAGATCTATGTGATTGAGGTCAATCCACGTGCCTCCCGTACCATACCGTTTGTCTCCAAGGCCATTGGTCAGCCGCTAGCCAAGATTGCGGCCCGTTGCATGGCAGGTCAGAGTTTGAAGCAGCAGGGGTTCACTGCTGAGATTGTGCCGGCTTATTATTGTGTCAAAGAGGCTGTTTTCCCGTTTGTGAAGTTTCCCGGGGTTGATCCTATTCTCGGTCCAGAGATGAAATCCACCGGCGAGGTGATGGGTGTTGGTCGCAGTTTCGCCGAGGCCTTTGCTAAATCGCAGCGTGGTGCCGGGGTGGAGTTACCAACGTCCGGCAAGGCCTTTGTCAGTGTCCGTGATGTTGATAAGGGTGGGATAATACAGATTGCCCGAGAGTTGGTTGAGCTGGGTTTTGATATTTGCTCCACTCGCGGCACTGCCGAGGTGTTGAATGTTGAGGGAGTGCCTTGCGATGTAGTTAACAAGGTTAATGAGGGGCGGCCACATATTGTCGATATGATCAAAAATGGCGAAATTACACTGATTGTTAACACCACCGAAGGACGTCAGGCGATAGCCGATTCCTTCACTATTCGTCGTGCCGTATTACAGCATAAAGTGACCTATGCCACTACGTTGGCCGGTGGCCGAGCCATGTGCAAGGCCGTTAAGTACGCCGATGAATACGGTGTTAACCGTTTGCAGGATTTACACAAGGAGTTGACCGCATGAGTACCATTCCAATGACTGTTCAGGGAGCTGAACGCCTGCGTGAAGAATTGAGTCGTCTGAAGAGCGAGGATAGGCCGCGTATTATTCAGGCCATAGCCGAAGCGCGGGCTCATGGTGACTTGAAGGAAAATGCGGAATATCATGCGGCCAAGGAGCAGCAGGCTTTTTGCGAAGGGCGGATTTCTGAGCTGGAGGGACAGTTGTCATCGGCGCAGATTATTGATGTGTCCAAACTGACGCCATCGGGCAAGGTTGTGTTTGGCGTGACTGTTGATCTGCTTGAGCTGGAATCAGAGCAAAATGTGACCTATCAGATTGTCGGAGACCTTGAAGCAGACATAAACCAGAACCGGATCTCAATCAGTTCCCCTGTTGCCCGTGCCCTGATCGGCAAAGAAGAAGGTGATGAGGTGATAGTGAAGGCACCGGTTGGCGATAAGGAATACGAGATTGTCGCGGTTCATTACGTCTGATGGGTACCACCGCAGGAAAAATTGAGACGGTTCTACAAACCTTGTGGATTGGTGGTTTATGGGTAATTGGCTACGTGGTTACGCCAATTCTGTTTGCCAGTCTGGATGAGCGACGACTGGCAGGTGAGCTGGCCGGACACATGTTTACTGCGATTAATTACATCGGTTTGGCTTGCGGTACTCTGTTATTGGCCTTCGCTGTGCTGAAGTCGGGAGGTTCTTTATTGAAAGACCGGCGGATAATGGTCTTGCTGCTGATGCTGGTTCTGATCGCAATTTCGGCGTTTGTGCTGCAGCCGATGATGCAGGAGCTGAAGTTGGCCGGGATAGTGCCTGACAGTGAGGCGGCGGCGCAATTTGGACAGCTGCACGGTGTTTCGTCAGTGCTTTATTTGCTGACCAGTCTGCTGGGACTGTTTTTGCTTTTATCCCGTCGCCAAACTATCTGACCTTATTTATTTGTTTAGGTGAATGTTGGTTTCTTTCAGGTTGCGGCGATAGAGCAGTGCAATATGGCCAACTCGTTGTACCAGTTCGGCAGCGCTGCGCTGGCAAAGTGTGGCAATGATTGCGTCACGCTCATCGCGGTCTGAGGCATTGACTTTAACCTTGATCAGCTCATGATGGGCCAGTGAAAGATCGGCCTCGTTACAGACACCATCGGTTAGACCATTGGTGCCAATCATGACAACAGGCTTGAGATCATGGCCTAGCTTGCGTAGCTGACGTTTTTGATTTTCCGATAATGACATTGTTTAAGATTACTCCGATATGACCCATTCTGAAGGCGACGCAAGTTTATCACGGCGAGGCAAAGTATTCACTGTCAGGGCGAGTCCGTTTAATGCGATTAAGCTTGATCTGGCTTTGATTCTGGTTATCGGTATTGTGGTGCTGGTGGTGCATGAACGTCTGGTTGAAGGTCAGCTTGGGCAGTTGTCGATTATTGTTGGTTATGGCCTTGCTGCTATGTTTTGGATTGTTATGAGGACGCGGCGGGTACTGAAAAGCCTCGGTCAGACCGTTGCTGTTGAGTCTGATGTTAGTCAGTCATCAAAGAACGGCTAGGTAGGTTTATGTCAAAGAGCAAGAGCAGTCAGCGCTGGTTGAAAGAGCATGAAGATGATGTTTATGTGCAGCGTGCCCGCCAGGATGGTTATCGCTCACGTGCGACTTACAAACTGCTGGAGATTGATGAAAAAGATCGTCTGATTAAGCCGGGGATGACCGTGGTTGATCTGGGTGCTGCTCCGGGTGGCTGGTCGCAGATGGCGGCCAGGCTGGTGGGTGATAAAGGTTGTGTTGTTGCCATGGATATTTTGCCCATGGATGGCCTTGCTGGAGTGGATTTCCTACAAGGTGATTTTCGTGAGGACGCTGTTCTTGAGCAACTGTTGAAAATGATCGGAGATCAAGATGTAGACCTTGTTATTTCAGATATGGCCCCCAACATAAGTGGAGTGGGTGTGGTAGATCAGCCGCGGGCCATGTATTTGACTGATTTGGCGCTGGATATGGCCAGGCAGGTTTTGAAACCAGGTGGCGATTTTTTGGTCAAAGTTTTTCAGGGTGAGGGTTTTGATGGGTACATGTGCGACGTGCGCAGCTCATTTAGTAAGGTTATTACCCGTAAGCCTAAGGCGTCTAGACCTCGGAGTCGTGAGGTCTATCTGCTGGCCAGAGGCTTTAAGATGTAGTATTTTTCGGTGTTACGGAGTGTGTTGCTCAGCTTTTTGTCTGGGTGGTGAATGAAAGTCTTCCAGTTTAGGGTGATTGGTTTGAGTGATATGGCAAAAAATTTGGTTCTTTGGGTGGTTATTGCGATTGTGCTGATGTCTGTGTTCAGCAGTTTCGGGCCGTCGAAGGTGAACTCTCAGTCTATGCCCTATTCGCAATTTGTTGCGGATGTGCAGAATGGTGTGGTTGATAAGGTGGTGATCGAGGGTCGTACCATCCATGGTGTGACTCAAGGTGGGGAGCGTTTTACCACCTACAGTCCCGGTGATGCCGGTCTGGTCGGTGACCTGTTGTCCTCTGGTGTCCAGATTAATGCCCGTCCGCAAGAACAGCAGGGCTTCCTGACGCAGATATTTATTTCCTGGTTCCCAATGCTGTTGTTGATCGGCGTCTGGATCTTCTTTATGCGTCAGATGCAGGGTGGTGGTGGCGGTCGTGGTGCCATGTCCTTTGGCAAGAGCAAGGCCAAATTGCTGAGTGAAGATCAGGTCAAGGTTAATTTTGGTGACGTAGCGGGTGTTGAAGAGGCCAAAGATGAAGTGGCTGAGCTGGTTGAGTTTCTGCGTGACCCAAGCAAATTCCAGAAACTGGGCGGTAAAATTCCGCGCGGGGTATTGATGGTTGGTTCGCCTGGTACAGGTAAAACGCTGTTGGCCAAGGCGATTGCTGGTGAGGCCAAGGTGCCGTTTTTCTCGATTTCAGGTTCTGACTTTGTTGAGATGTTTGTTGGTGTCGGTGCCTCACGTGTGCGTGATATGTTTGAGCAGGCCAAGAAGCACGCACCTTGTATCATCTTTATCGATGAGATCGATGCGGTTGGTCGTCATCGTGGTGCTGGTTTGGGTGGTGGTCATGATGAACGTGAGCAGACCTTGAATCAGCTGCTGGTTGAGATGGATGGCTTTGAAGGTAACGAAGGTGTCATTGTTATTGCCGCCACCAATCGTCCTGATGTGCTTGATCCTGCCTTGTTACGTCCTGGGCGTTTTGATAGGCAGGTGGTGGTGCCATTGCCTGATTTGCGTGGTCGTGAGCAGATTCTGCGTGTGCATATGCGCAAGGTACCGCTGGGGGATGATGTTAAACCGAGTCTGATTGCGCGAGGCACTCCTGGTTTTTCTGGTGCCGATTTGGCCAATCTGGTCAATGAGGCGGCCTTATTTTCGGCGCGTTCTAATCAACGTACGGTTGGCATGAATGAGTTTGAAAAGGCCAAGGATAAAATCATGATGGGTGCCGAGCGCAAGTCCATGGTGATGAATGATAATGAGAAGAAGCTCACTGCCTACCATGAAGCGGGCCATGCCATTGTTGGGCGTCTGGTGCCATCTCACGATCCTGTCTACAAGGTATCGATCATTCCACGTGGCCGTGCCCTTGGGGTGACTATGTTCTTGCCTGAAGAAGATAGATACAGTTACAGCAAAGAGCGGCTTGAGAGTCAGATTAGTAGTTTGTTTGGTGGTCGTATTGCCGAGGAGTTGATTTTTGGTGCTGAGCAGGTCACTACGGGTGCGTCAAACGATATTCAGCGTTCCACCGAGCTTGCCCGTAACATGGTGACGAAGTGGGGCTTGTCTGAGCGGCTTGGTCCATTGACCTATAGCGAGGAAGATGGTGAGGTGTTCCTGGGGCATTCCGTGGCCCAGCACAAGAATGTTTCTGATGAAACCAATCACCTGATCGATGAAGAGGTTCGCGCGGTCGTGGACCGTAACTATGGCCGTTCACGTGATATTTTGACTGAAAATATACAGCTTTTGCATATGATGGCAGATGCCTTGATTAAGTACGAAACAATTGATGTTCATCAAATTGATGACATTATGGCAGGCAAGGAGCCGCGCCCGCCAAAAGATTGGATCGATCATGAGCCGCGAGGCGGTTCAGGTGCTTCTTCGGATTCTGATGTCGAGGCTGATAAGTCGGGCAAGCCAGATGATGGCAAAATGGGAGATCCGGCTGAATCACATTAAGTGATATCGCTTGTTTGATTATGAAGCGCCCTGCCTTTGGTGGGGCGTTTTGTTTATGGGGGTATGTGTTTTGGCTGCTGTGAAAGAGGTTTTATTATGACTCTGGTGTTTGATCAGCCCATGGTAATGGGGATTCTGAATGTAACGCCGGATTCCTTTTCTGATGGCGGGCGTTTCATTAAGCCTGATTTGGCCATGGCTCATGTGGAACAGATGGTAAAGGACGGTGTTGACATCATTGATATTGGCGGTGAGTCGACTCGTCCCGGTGCAGAGCCTGTTAGTGAAGTGGATGAAATAGAGCGAGTTGTGCCATTGATTGTGGCGATTCGCAGTCGGTTTGATGTGCCAATTTCTGTGGACACCAGTAAGCCATGTGTGATGCGAGCAGCGATTGCTGCCGGTGCAGATATGCTGAATGATGTGCGTGCCTTGCGCGAAGACGGGGCGTTAGAGGCTGTTGCCGAGCTTGGTGTGCCTGTTTGCCTGATGCACATGCTGGGTGAGCCGCGCGGCATGCAACAAGATCCGCGGTATAATGACGTGATTGCAGATGTTTTGCAGTTTTTGAATGAGCGGATAATGGCTTGTCAGGCTGCGGGGATTGCCAGGGACAAATTGCTGATTGATCCTGGTTTTGGATTTGGTAAGAGTTTGTCGCATAATCTTACACTTTTAAAAGGGTTGGATCGCTTCAAATCATTGGGGTTGCCAGTGTTAGCAGGGATTTCACGTAAGAGTATGATAGGTGCGGTTTTGGATAAGCCGGTAAAGGATCGCCTGTATGGCAGTCTTGCTGCAGCCAGCCTGGCTTTGTGGCAAGGGGTAAGTGTTATTCGGGTGCATGATGTTGCCGCGACAAAGGACGTCTTGAGGCTCTGTCAGGCGGTTATGGATGTGGGCTTAGGGGAGTAGGCTTTTGGGTGGTTGTAATGGCAGATGAGCGTAAATATTTTGGTACCGATGGTATCCGTGGCAGGGTGGGGCAGTATCCCATAACACCAGATTTCATTATGAAGCTGGGGTGGGCCGCGGGCCGTGTTCTGGCTAAATCTGATGGTGCGCAAAGCAAGGTTTTGATAGGCAAGGACACCCGCATTTCAGGTTATATGTTTGAGTCGGCACTAGAGGCGGGCTTGTCGGCCGCTGGTGTCAATATCAAGTTGCTGGGGCCGATGCCGACGCCAGGGGTTGCCTACTTGACTCGCACTCTCAGAGCTGATGCTGGGATAGTGATTAGTGCTTCTCACAATCCCTATTACGATAACGGCATAAAGTTTTTTTCTTCTTCGGGCCGGAAACTGGGAGATATGGTTGAGCTAGCAATTGAGGCAGAGCTGGATAAGCCGATGGAGATTGTGGCTCCGAATACGCTTGGTAAGGCTGGGCGTGTGAATGACGCTGTGGGTCGTTATATCGAATTTTGTAAAAGCACCATTCCGTCACGTCTCTCTCTCGGTGGTTTGAAGGTTGTGGTGGATTGCGCGCATGGCGCTACCTACGACATTGCACCAAAAGTATTTGCTGAGTTAGGTGCCGAGGTTATTAGTCTAGGTGTGGCGCCCGATGGTTTGAATATTAATGAGGCCTGTGGCTCAACCGAGCCGGAAGCGCTGCAACAGGCGGTTTTGGATAATGCCGCTGATCTTGGTGTTGCCTTGGACGGTGATGGCGATCGTTTAATCATGGTAGATCACAAGGGTGAGGTAATCGATGGTGATGAGATTCTGTATATTATCGCTTGTGCCAGCTTTGACTCAGGTCATTTTAGTAAAGGGGTTGTGGGTACTTTGATGAGTAATCTTGGCTTGGAGCGTGCCTTGGCAGAGAAGGGAATTGAACTGCATCGCGCCCAGGTGGGAGACCGTTATGTGATGGAGGTGTTAAAACGGCAGGGTTTGAGTCTTGGCGGGGAGTCTTCGGGGCATATTATTTGTCTGGAACAAACCACAACCGGTGACGGTATAGTTTCGGCCCTGCAAGTCTTGGCAGCGATGGCTGTGCAGGAGATAAGCTTGTTTGAGCTAAAGTCGGGTATGACAAAATACCCGCAAATAATGATTAATGTGCGCACTGAAAAATATTTTGATTTTAAGGCCTCGCAGGCGGTTATGGATGCCCAGAGAGAAGTGGAGCAACAGCTTAATAATCGCGGCCGAGTATTGTTGCGTGCATCGGGAACAGAGCCATTGATTAGGGTAATGGTTGAGGGGCAGGATGCGGCTGAGGTGAGTAAATGTGCTGAATATTTAGCCCAAAAAGTTGAGGCTGCCTACCAGCGTTGTAGTGCCGAGGATGGCGTCTAAAATGATGGTTTTGTACGTCCAGGTGCCTCAACATATTTGATTTATTTTGTCGGTATCTGTAAGCTTGGCCTACTTTTTTCACCGCTCAGAAGAGAAGTGTAATGCGTAAGCCGTTAGTTGCCGGAAACTGGAAAATGAATGGTTCCAGGGAGAGTGCCCAGAGCCTGGTGGCAGGAATAAAAGAGGGTTTGGGGGTTAATGCCGTAGCAGAAGTTGTGGTTTGTCCTTCATATGTTTATCTGGCAGAGGTGGGTTCGCTGCTTGAAAGTAGTGAAGTTTCTCTTGGTGCGCAGAATGTTTCGCAACAAGATAATGGTGCGTTCACCGGCGAGGTTTCAACCTCCATGCTGCTGGATGTAGGTTGCGAATATGTGATTTTAGGCCATTCAGAACGTCGCGCCCTGTATGCTGAGTCAGATGGGTTGGTGGCTGAGAAAGTGGTCGCTGCCAATGCAGCTGGTCTTAAGCCTATCCTTTGTGTTGGCGAGTTACTGGAGGAGCGTGAATCAGGCAAGACTGAGGCGGTGGTGGGGCGTCAGTTGGATGTTTTGTTGAATAGTGCTTCTGGTTTAGCGGCATTGCAGAATGCGGTGATTGCCTATGAGCCGGTCTGGGCGATTGGTACTGGGATGACGGCGACGCCAGGGCAGGCGCAGGATGTTCATGCGTTTATAAGGCAGCGTGTTGCAAGAAAAGATGCGGCTTTGGCGCAGAAAATACGCATTCTTTATGGCGGTAGTGTTAAGGGTAATAATGCTGGTGAGTTGTTTGCCAAGGCAGATATAGATGGCGGCCTTATAGGCGGCGCATCTCTTCAGGTTGAAGAGTTTTTGACGATATGTCAGGCGGCGCAGTAAGTGTGCCTGATTGTAATGAGGTAAAGAAGTAATGCTTACAGTGTTGACTGTAGTTCACGTCTTGCTGACTATTTCACTGATTGTTTTGGTGTTGATTCAGCGCGGCAAGGGTGCTGATATGGGGGCTGCATTTGGTAGTGGTGCCTCAAATACCATGTTTGGCAGTCAGGGCTCGGCGTCATTTTTGACGCGGACAACGGGGTTGATTGCTGCGTTGTTCTTTGTCACCAGTTTGAGTCTGGCCTACATGGGCGGCCAGCGAACTGAACGTCAAAGCGTAACCGAGGCCGTATCTGTAGGCGCTGAAGTGTCCGTAGATGCTGTTGATAAGCCTGATTTGCCCGTGTTGCCTGAGTAAGGCTTTGAAACGAGTTCACAAATAGTTGCCGATGTGGTGGAATTGGTAGACACGCTATCTTGAGGGGGTAGTGGCGTAAGCTGTGCCGGTTCGAGTCCGGCCATCGGCACCAACAATATTGATGGTGAGATAATAGCTGGAAGTAAAGCGATAAAAATAAAAGCTTGACCAAAAACCTTGTTTTTAATAGATTTGCGTGATTATAGCTGTCTAACCTCATGAATTTAGAGGGTATGTAGGGTGGCTCTTTTGGTTGACAGGGAAGGAAAATCTGGCTTAAAATGAATTTTTTGCCGTGCTAAAAATAGAAGAATATGCGGTTTGAGGGGGTTGGGGATTAAACGCCTCGTTTTTATAAAAAAGGGCTGATTAGGGATCGTATCCACATCATGCTAGAAAATTACTTACCGATTCTGGTTTTTATTATTTTGGGTGTGTTATTTGGCGTAGGTCCTGTTTTTATGGGGTTTATGCTAGCGCCGAGCCGTCCTGATAGTGAAAAGCTCTCTCCATACGAATGTGGCTTTGAGGCATTTGAAGATTCGCGCATGAAGTTTGATGTGCGTTACTACCTCGTTGCTATCCTGTTTATAATTTTTGATTTGGAAATTGCGTTTCTTTTTCCTTGGGCAGTTGTGCTGGAGGAGATCGGAGTGTTTGGTTTTGTCGCCATGATTATCTTTCTTGGGATCCTGGTGGTTGGCTTTATCTATGAGTGGATAAAGGGGGCGCTGGAATGGGAATAGAAGGCATTCTCGAGAATGGCGTAGTTACCACTACGGCCGACAAACTCATTAACTGGGCGCGTACCGGCTCGTTATGGCCAATGACCTTTGGGTTGGCTTGTTGTGCTGTTGAGATGATGCATGCAGGTGCGGCTCGTTACGATCTGGATCGTTTTGGTGTTGTGTTTCGTCCCAGTCCGCGTCAGTCTGACGTGATGATTGTGGCTGGGACATTGGTGAACAAGATGGCTCCGGCGCTGCGTAAGGTCTACGACCAGATGTCTGAGCCACGTTGGGTAATCTCGATGGGTTCTTGTGCCAATGGTGGTGGCTACTATCATTACTCCTATGCGGTCGTGCGTGGCTGTGATCGAATTGTTCCTGTAGATATTTATGTGCCTGGCTGTCCGCCAACGGCAGAGGCGCTGCTCTACGGTATTATTCAGTTGCAGAATAAGATTAAGCGTACCAACACTATTGCGCGCTGAGGTTGGGAGCTATGTTTATCTCTAACGAAAAGCTGGTTGACCGTTTGCAAAATCGCTTTGGCGATCTGTTACAGAGTTGCTGTCTCGCTGTTAACGAGGTCACAATCGAGATAGGTCGTGAGCAATTGCTCGAAGTTTGCAGCGCCTTGCGTGATGACGCAGGCTTGCATTTTGAGCAGCTGATCGATCTGTGTGGCGTTGACTATTCGGAGTACGGTGAAGGCGCTTGGCAAGGGCCACGCTTTGCGGTGGTCTATCATCTGCTCTCCATACGTAATAATTGTCGTCTGCGTGTGCGGGTATTTACGGATAACGAAGAGCCTCGTGTTGGTTCTGTCATCTCAATCTGGAGTGTTGCAAACTGGTTTGAGCGTGAGGCGTTTGATATGTTTGGCATCCTCTTTGATGGGCATCCTGATCTGCGTCGCTTGCTGACTGATTATGGTTTTATCGGTCATCCTTTCCGCAAAGATTTTCCTCTGGTAGGGCATGTTGAAATGCGCTATGACCCTGAGCGTAAACGTGTTGTCTATGAGCCTGTGGAGACTGAACTGCGTGTTGTTGTGCCGCGTGTAATTCGCCACGATAATCGCTACGAAGAAATGAAAGGTGAGTAACGATGGCTGAGATTCGTAACTACACCATGAACTTCGGTCCCCAGCATCCATCTGCGCACGGGGTGTTGCGATTAGTGCTGGAGCTGGACGGTGAAGTCATTGAGCGTGCTGATCCGCATATTGGTCTGCTGCATCGCGGCACCGAAAAACTAGCTGAGGGTAAGCCGTACAACCAAAACATTGGTTATATGGATAGGCTTGATTACGTCTCCATGATGTCGAATGAACATGGTTATGTCATGGCCATTGAAAAACTGCTGGGGCTGGAAATACCACTCCGCGCCCAGTACATTCGCGTCATGTTTGACGAGATCACCCGTATTCTGAATCACCTGTTGTGGTTGGGTGCTCATGCGCTGGATATTGGTGCTATGACGGTATTTCTGTACGCCTTCCGCGAGCGTGAAGACCTGCTGGATGCCTATGAAGCGGTGTCTGGTGCGCGTATGCATGCGACTTATTATCGTCCTGGCGGCGTGGCGCGTGATTTGCCTGAGAAGATGCCTCAATACCAGGCCTCTAAGTGGCACAGTGCCAAAGAGGTTAATCGTATGAATCAGAATCGCGATGGCTCACTGCTTGATTTCCTGGAAGATTTTACTAAGCGCTTCCCAACCTATGTTGATGAATATGAAACCCTGTTGACAGATAATCGTATCTGGAAACAGCGTACTGTTGATATCGGCATCGTTACGCCAGAGCGTGCTTTGCAGCTGGGCATGACGGGGCCTATGTTGCGTGGCTCAGGTATCGAGTGGGATTTGCGCAAGAAACAACCTTATGAAGTCTATGATCGGATGGATTTTGATGTTCCTGTGGGGACCAATGGCGACTGTTATGACCGATACCTGGTGCGAGTCGAGGAAATGCGTCAATCGAATCGCATCGTCCATCAGTGTATCGACTGGCTGCGTAAGAATCCTGGTCGGATCAAAGTTGATAACTATAAGGTTAGTCCGCCACGTCGTGAACAGATGAAAGGTGATATGGAGGCATTGATTCACCACTTTAAACTGTTTACTGAAGGTTATTGTCTGCCGGAAGGTGAGGCCTATGCCGCTGTTGAACATCCGAAAGGTGAGTTTGGTATCTATCTTGTTTCTGATGGCGCCAACATGCCTTATCGCATGAAGATTCGTGCGCCGGGCTTTGCCCATATGGCAGCCCTGGATGAAATGTCTCGTGGCCATATGATCGCCGATGTTGTCGCTATCATTGGTACGCAGGATATTGTATTTGGAGAGGTTGACCGCTGATGTCCCAACAAAGATCCCAAACCAAGTTGCATTTAATCACGGCTGAGTCGCTAGCCGAGATTGACCAGAACATCGCCAAGTATCCAGCTGCACATAAAGAGTCTGCCTGTATGCCGGCATTGCGTATTGTTCAGGATCAAAATGGTGGTTGGCTGACCAATGAACTGATGGATGCAGTGGCTGAGTATCTTGAGCTGCCAGCAATTGCGGTCTATGAAGTGGCAACCTTTTATTCCATGTATGAGCATAAGCCGGTTGGACGCAACAAAATCAGCGTATGCACCAATATTTCATGCCTGTTGTGTGGTTCTGAGACTATTGTCAATCACCTCAATAGCAAGCTGGGCATCAAGTTTGGTGAAATTACTGACGATGGCAAGTTCAGCCTAAAAGAAGTTGAGTGCCTGGGGGCATGTGCCGGTGCGCCCATGATGCAGATTGGACGTGAATATCACGAAAATCTGACCCCGGAGAAAATTGACGCTATTTTGGATAGCCTCGAGTAAACATCATGGCCAACGACGTTTGTTTTCGCAATAATCATCTGGATAACCCCTGGACGCTGGATACCTATCAAGGTAGCGGTGGCTATGAAGTTTGGAAAAAGATTCTCAAGGAGAAAACTTCTCCTGAAGAGATTATCGAACAGGTCAAACTTTCTGCCTTGCGTGGCCGTGGTGGCGCGGGTTTTCCAACCGGTCTGAAGTGGAGCTTCATGCCACGTAACTCAGAAGGCCAGAAGTACATTGTCTGTAACTCGGACGAGGGTGAGCCGGGCACCTGCAAAGATCGGGATATTTTGCGTTTCAATCCACATCAGCTGGTTGAAGGTATGGCAATTGCTGGTTACACCATTGGTGCGACGCAAGGCTATAATTACATTCGTGGTGAGTTCTGGGAACCCTATGAACGTTTTCAGGCTGCCATCGAAGATGCTCGTGCCGCCGGTTTGCTGGGCAAGAATATTATGGGCTCAGGTATCGATTTTGACCTTGAAGTTCATCTGGGTGGTGGTGCCTACATATGTGGCGAAGAGACGGCACTGCTGGAATCTATCGAAGGCAAAAAAGGCCAGCCACGTTTTAAACCTCCGTTTCCTGCTAGTTATGGCCTGTATGGCCGTCCAACCACAATTAACAATACCGAAACATTGGCCTCGATCCCGATGATTCTGAAAAACGGTGGCCAGTGGTTTCTTGACCTGGGTAAGCCAAACAACGGCGGTACCAAGATTTTTTCTGTTTCTGGTCACGTTAATAAGCCTGGTAATTTTGAAGTAAATATGGGTACCCCATTTGCTGAGTTGTTAGAAATGGCTGGTGGTGTACGCGATGGGTATGCCCTCAAGGCAGTCATTCCTGGTGGTTCATCCACCCCGGTTGTACCTGCTGAGGTGATGATGAAAACCGACATGGATTACGACTCAATCAGCAAGGCAGGCTCAATGCTGGGTGCGGGTTCGGTCATTGTGATGGATGAAACTACTTGCATGGTTAAGGCGCTGGCACGTCTATCACACTTCTACTTTGAAGAGTCCTGTGGCCAGTGTACGCCATGCCGTGAAGGTACTGGCTGGCTGTCACGCGTTGTTCATCGTATCGAACACGGGCAGGGTCGCAAGGAAGATCTGGATATGCTTGATGACGTAGCCAATAAAATTATGGGGCGCACAATCTGTGCCCTGGGTGATGCTGCCGCCATGCCTGTGGCCAGCTTCATAAAACATTTTCGCGATGAGTTTCAATATCACATCGATCATGGCAAGTGCCTGGTGTGATTTGCAGCTGATTGATGAGATTAAACTGTTAAGAATGTACGGGGCCAATTGATGGTAAGTATAGAAATCGACGGTAAGAAGATCGAGGCGCAGGACGGCGCCATGATTATCGAGGCTGCTGATGAGGTCGGCATTCCTATACCTCGTTTTTGTTATCACAAGAAATTGTCGGTTGCTGCCAACTGTCGTATGTGTTTGATTGAGGTAGATAAGGCAGCCAAGCCTCTGCCAGCTTGCGCCACACCAATTACTGATGGCATGGTGATCTTTACCCGCTCGAAGAAGGCCGTAGAGGCACAAAAGAGTGTGATGGAATTTCTGTTGATCAATCATCCATTGGATTGCCCGATCTGCGACCAGGGTGGTGAGTGTGATCTACAGGATCTGGCTATGGGTTATGGTGGTGACCATTCACAGTATGGCGAAGAAAAACGCGTGGTGTTTGATAAGAACCTCGGACCACTGATTTCTACCGACATGACCCGCTGTATCCACTGCACCCGCTGTGTTCGTTTTGGTCAGGAGGTTGCGGGTATTCATGAGCTAGGCGCCACTGGCCGCGGTGAACACATGCTGATTGGTACCTATGTTGAGAAAGCTGTTACCTCCGAGCTTTCTGGCAATGTAATTGATCTTTGTCCGGTTGGCGCGCTGACATCAAAGCCATTTCGTTTTCATGCCCGTAGTTGGGAAATGACCCAGGTCAACACCATTGCCGCGCATGACTGCGTTGGTTCTAATATTCAAGTTGAAACTCTGCGTAACGAAGCGCGTCGTGTTACTCCTGTTGAAAACGACAGCATTAATGAAGCATGGATTTCTGATCGGGACCGTTTTAGTTACGAAGGTGTGAATAGTTCTGACCGCCTGCGCGTGCCTATGTTGAAACAGGACGGTGAGTGGCAGGAAGTCGATTGGCAAACTGCGTTAGATGCAACGGTCTCTGGTTTGAGGGCTGTATTAGAAAAACATGGCGCTGGTCACTTAGGCGCACTGACCTCAACGGGTGCCACTATTGAGGAAATGTACCTGCTGCAGAAACTGATACGTGGTCTGGGTGGCTCAAATATTGATCACCGGCTTGGACAGCTAGACTTCGTTGACCAGGAAAGCATGCCGTTGTATCCATCGCTGGGACAAAGCATTGAGTCATTAGAGAGCGTTGATGCTGCATTGCTGATCGGCTCAAATATTCGCCATGACCAGCCATTACTTGGGCATCGGGTGCGCAAGGCTGCATTGAAAGGCGCCAGCATTATGTGTGTAAATCCGGTTGATTATGAATTTATGTTCCCCGTTGCCGAGAAGGTAATTGCAGCGCCAGCGGGTATGGAGCAAGCGTTGGCTGGAATTGCCAAAGCTCTGGTCGAAGTGGGTGCGTCAGCACCGCAAGGTCTTGATGCACTCACTACAGGTGTTGATGTTTCAGATGTTCAGCGCTCGATGGCTGAGAAACTGAAGTCAGCAACTAAGGCAACAGTCATGCTGGGTAGTTATGCCCAGTCTGCAGCATCGGGCTCCAAGCTACGTTCGCTTGGGCAAGCAATCGCCAAGATGAGCGGTGCAAGCATTGCCTATCTGACTGACGGTCCAAACAGCGCCGGTGCATATTTGGCTGGCGCTTTGCCGCATCGAGCAGCTGCAGGCAAGGGCGCTACCTTTGGTTTAAATGTGCAAACCATGATGTCTGAAAAACTGGCCGGTTACGTCTTATTGGGCACTGAGCCTGAAAATGATGTTGCCAATGCCGCCGATGGATTGGTAGCACTTAAATCGGCTGAATTTGTAGTTGCCATGAGCAGCTATAAGAGTGACGCCATGCTTGAATATGCCTCTGTGTTACTGCCAATTTCACCCTTTACCGAGACCTCGGGTACATTTGTGAATGTCGAAGGTAAATGGCAGAGCTTCCCCGGTAGTGTTAAGCCTTTGGCCGAAACGCGGCCGGCATGGAAGGTGCTGCGGGTAATGGGTAATATGTTTAATCTGGATGGTTTTGAGCAAGAGTCCTCTGAAGAGGTGCGCAATGAATTGCAGGCACTGGTGAATGCTGCTGGTGAGCATGTTGTGGTGCCACATTTGCCTGAGTCACTGACGGTTGCCAATGACAAGCTGGTGCGCGTTGCTGACAGCGCAATCTATGCGATTGATGCGACCGTGCGGCGTGCCGAGTCTTTGCAAAAGACACCCCAGACGAAAGCGGCAGCTGCTGCAAGAATCAATTCGATGACAGCCAAGGCGCTTGGTCTATCTGATGCAGTAAATGTTGAAGCCACACAAAATGATTCCAGTTGTGTTATTGCTTTGGAAATTGATGATCGTGCTGCTGATGCAACGGTTTGGTTGTCAGCCGGTACCCATGAGGTCGCCGGATTTGGGTGTGATGGGGCAGACATTGCCCTAAAGCCAGTATAGCAAGTGAAGCGAGATAGATAAGAATGATTGATGCTGCACTGACAATTTGGAATGCGACTCCCGAACTGCTGCAGATCGTAATTAAGATCGTTGCCATCGTGGTGCCGATCATGCTTTCGGTCGCCTATTTGACTTTGGCCGAACGTAAGGTCATTGGCTATATTCAGGTGCGTATTGGGCCCAACCGGGTTGGGCCGCGAGGCCTGTTGCAACCGATTGCGGATGGCCTTAAATTGATGATGAAAGAGATCATTATCCCTACCAATGCGAACCGCTTTCTGTTTCTGCTAGGGCCGATTATTACTTTGGCGCCTGCCTTGGTTGCATGGGCAGTTATCCCCTTTGATGAAGGCATGGTGCTAAGCAATATTGATGCCGGTTTGCTTTATATTCTGGCGATGACGTCTGTCGGGGTCTACGGTGTCATCATTGCTGGTTGGGCCTCTAACTCAAAATATGCCTTTCTTGGTGCGCTGCGCTCATCTGCGCAGGTGGTTTCCTACGAAATTGCGATGGGTTTTGCTCTGGTTGTTGTATTGATGGCGGCAGGTAGTTTGAACCTGCAAGAGATTGTCCTGGCGCAAAAAGGTGGCCTGGGCCTGCTGGACTGGTTCTGGTTGCCATTATTGCCAATGTTCGTGGTCTATTTTATCTCTGGTGTGGCCGAGACTAACCGTGCGCCGTTTGATGTGGCCGAAGGTGAGTCCGAAATCGTTGCCGGTTTTCATGTTGAATACTCGGGCATGACCTTTGCTGTGTTTTTCCTGGCTGAATACGCCAATATGATCCTAATTTCAGTGCTTACAGCCATCATGTTCATGGGCGGATGGCTATCCCCTGTCGCAGGGACGGTGCTTGAACCTGTGTTGGCATGGGTGCCCGGTATAGTCTGGCTGCTGGCCAAGACCGCATTTCTGTTATTCCTGTTTTTATGGTTTCGGGCAACTTTTCCCCGTTATCGTTATGACCAGATCATGCGTCTGGGTTGGAAAGTATTTATTCCGGTGACAATCGTCTGGATTCTTGTAGTCGGTTGTTTGGTGCTTGGCAATGTGCCTCCATGGTTCGACTAAGGGGGAGCAGTTATGAATGCAATGAATCATTACGTTAAGAGTTTTCTACTGTGGGAACTGTTCAAAGGTCTGGCGCTGACAGGAAAATACCTGTTTGCCAGAAAGATTACTGTTCAGTACCCGGAAGAAAAGACGCCACAGTCTGGCCGCTTCCGTGGCTTGCATGCATTGCGCCGCTATGAAAATGGTGAGGAACGCTGTATCGGCTGTAAATTGTGTGAAGCAGCATGTCCTGCGCTGGCTATTACAATTGAGTCTGATCAACGTGACGATGGCAGTCGTCGTACGACACTTTATGATATAGATTTGTTTAAGTGCGTCTATTGCGGTTTTTGTGAAGAAGCTTGTCCAGTAGATGCCATTGTTGAAACCCGTGAGTTCGAATACCATTTTGAAAAGCGCGGTGAAAACATTATGACCAAGGATAAACTTCTGGCAGTCGGTGATCGCCTGGAAAAACAGATTGCCTTTGACCGCGGTGAAGACGCGCGATTCCGCTAATGAACAGGTGTAAAGAATAAGCCATGGAAACTCTAATTTTTTACATATTTGCAGCTATTATGATTGCTTCTGCATTGGCTGTAATCACTGTGCGCAACCCCGTTCATGCTGTGTTGTTCCTGGTGTTGACCTTTTTTACCAGTGCTGCAATCTGGCTGATGATGGAAGCTGAATTCCTGGCCATTACCCTTGTGCTGGTTTACGTCGGTGCAGTAATGGTGTTGTTCCTGTTTGTGGTGATGATGTTGGATATCAATATCTCGGTGCTGCGTGAAGGTTTTGTCAAAAATGCCTACGTCGGCATTCCGGTGGCATTGATTGTCGTGTTTGAATTGATTGCTGTTGTCGGTGGTAGCCGCTTTGGTCTAGAGCAGGTACCTGCCCCGCTGGCTCATGGGGCTGATTACAGTAATACCAAAGAACTGGGACGTGTTCTGTATACCGAATATGTATACGCCTTTGAACTGGCTGCAGTGGTATTAGTTGTGGCTATTATTGCTGCAATTGCACTAACCATGCGTCGACGACCCGACAGCAAATACCAGGATCCTTCTTCGCAGGTTAAGGTTCGCCGCAATGATCGTCTTCGTGTTGTGAAAATGGCGGCTGAGAAGAAAAACAAGGCAAGCGAATAAAGCCCTTAGGGTTTTAAAAAGAGAGAAAAATGATAGCACTGTCTGATTTTCTAATTTTAGGCGCCATACTGTTTTGCATCAGTGTGGCAGGCATCTTTATTAACAGGAAGAACGTGATTGTCCTGTTGATGGCGATTGAATTGATGTTATTGGCCGTCAATATGAACTTTATTGCCTTCTCTTATTATATGAATGATCTGGCTGGCCAGGTATTCTTGTTCTTTATTTTGACTGTTGCTGCTGCAGAAGCGGCGATCGGCCTGGCGATTTTGGTGGTGTGGTTCCGTAATCGTCGTACGATTAATGTTGAAAATCTCGATACGTTGAAGGGGTAGGGTAGAGCACATGGAAAAGGTCTATCTCGGCATTATTCTGGCGCCATTGATCGGTTCGGTCATTGCTGGACTATTTGGTAAACAAGTTGGTCGTGCTGGTGCCCATTGGGTTACTAATGCTGGTGTTGCGATATCATTTCTTTTATCTGCTGTAGTCTTTAATGACATCGTACTAAATGGTGGTGCCACCTATAATGCCACTGTATATACCTGGCTTGTGAGTGACGGTATTCGTTTTGAAGTTGGTTTCCTGGTCGATGAGTTGACCGCCACCATGATGATGGTCGTGACCTTTGTATCGCTGATGGTGCATATCTATACCATTGGTTATATGCGTGATGATCCTGGTTATCAGCGCTTCTTTAGTTACATCTCATTGTTTACCTTCTCCATGTTGATGTTGGTTATGGCCAACAACTTCATGCAGCTATTTTTTGGCTGGGAGGCTGTAGGCCTAGTGTCTTACCTGTTGATTGGTTTCTGGCACAAGAAAGAAACAGCCATCTTTGCCAATATGAAGGCTTTCCTGGTTAACCGTGTTGGTGATTTTGGTTTTCTGCTTGGCATTGCTGCGGTTGCAATGTATTTCAATAGCCTCGATTATGCCGATGTCTTTAAAGCAGCGCCGCTAATGGCGGATATGAATATTCAAGTCATCCCTGGCATCGACTGGTCGTTGATGACTGTTATCTGTATTTTGCTGTTTATTGGTGCCATGGGTAAATCAGCACAGGTCCCCTTGCACGTCTGGTTGCCTGACTCCATGGAAGGCCCGACGCCAATTTCTGCTTTGATCCATGCCGCAACCATGGTTACCGCGGGTATCTTCATGGTGGCGCGTATGTCGCCGCTGTTTGAGATGTCTACGACTGCCTTGAGTTTTATCCTTGTTATAGGTGCTATTACTGCACTGTTCATGGGCTTTCTGGGGCTTATTCAAAATGACATTAAACGTGTTGTTGCATATTCGACGCTGTCACAGCTCGGTTACATGACCGTTGCACTGGGTGCCTCGGCCTACGCCGCGGGTATCTTTCATCTGATGACCCATGCGTTCTTCAAGGCGTTGCTGTTCCTGGCAGCAGGTTCGGTAATTGTCGCCATGCACCATGAACAGGACATTCGCAAGATGGGTGGCCTGAAAAAATATATGCCGATTACCTACTGGTGCATGATGATTGGCTCACTGGCTTTGATTGGTACGCCTTTTTTCTCTGGTTTTTTCTCGAAAGATGCCATTATCGAAGCGGTTCACGCCTCCGAGATAGCCGGCTCGACGTTTGCGTACATATCTGTGTTGATCGGCGTGTTTATCACGGCCTTGTATAGCTTTCGTTTATTCTTTCTGGTGTTTCATGGCAAAGAGCGTATCGACCCACATACCAAGGAACACCTGCATGAGTCACCCAAGGTTGTGACGATTCCGCTGATTCTGTTGGCTATTCCTTCAGTGCTGATAGGCGCAGTCGCTATCGGGCCATTGCTGTTTGGTGATTATTTCGGTGACGCGATCGTCGTGTTCAAAGAGCATGATGTATTAGCTCAATTGGGTGAGCACTACACCGGTGTCATGGGCTTTGTAATTCATGGTGTTACGGGATTACCTTTCTGGCTGGCACTGGCGGGTGTTATTACTGCTTACTATCTATATATGAAACGTCCGGATATTCCGGCTCAGATAAAAACCAGGTTTGCTGGTATTTATCGTCTGCTTGATAACGCCTACGGCTTTGATGCTTTTAATCAGTCATTCTTTGCCGCTGGCAGCCGCAAGTTGGGTAAAATTTTATGGCAGGTTGGTGATGTCAAAGGGATCGATGGAATTGTAGTCAATGGTTCAGCCAGATTGGTTGGCTGGATTGCAGGTGCCGTACGCCAGATGCAAACGGGTTATTTATACCATTACGCATTTGCAATGATTATTGGATTGCTTGTTCTGGTGAGCTGGGTTCTGGCTCGCACATAACAATAAAAAGGATAGGACTGAATGTCTGATTTACCGCTCCTAAGTTTAGTTATTTGGCTGCCAATTATCGGTGGTCTTGTGGTGTTGGCCGCAGGTGCCAGCGGCAATAACAGTCTCATACGTTGGACAGCATTGCTGTCGTCTATTGTTGTGTTTCTGGTTTCTTTGTCACTGTGGACTGGCTTTAACCTCAATACCCATGAAATGCAGTTTGTCGAACAGGCGGCATGGATCCCTGCGTTTAATATCACCTATCATCTCGGTGTAGATGGTATTTCCATGCCGTTAATTTTGTTGACCACCTTTACTACTATCTTGGTCGTAGTTGCGGGTTGGGAGGTGATACAACACAAAGTTGCCCAGTACATGGCTTGCTTTCTGATTATGGAAGGCATGATGAACGGTGTGTTTGCTTCACTAGATGGCATTCTGTTTTATGTCTTCTGGGAGGCGATGTTGATCCCTATGTTCCTGGTGATTGGTATTTGGGGTGGTCAGCGTCGTGTCTATGCCACGATTAAATTCTTTCTCTATACCTTTTTTGGCTCGGTATTCCTGTTGGTTGCCTTGATCTATCTCTATTTTCAGGCGGATAGTTTTTCAATTCTTGATTTTCAGGCAGTACCGATCAGCATGACTGCGCAGGTATTGATATTTTTTGCCTTCCTGATTGCCTTTGCTGTCAAGGTACCAATGTGGCCGGTACACACCTGGCTGCCTGATGCGCATGTTGAGGCACCTACCGGCGGCTCCGTAATACTGGCGGCTATCATGCTGAAATTGGGGGCGTATGGTTTTCTGCGCTTCATGATCCCGATTGTGCCTGACGCTAGTGCCGAGCTTGATTGGTTAATCATCACTCTCTCCCTGATTGCGGTGGTGTATATAGCACTTGTTGCTTTGGTACAGGAAGATATGAAAAAGTTGGTGGCTTATTCATCTATCTCGCACATGGGTTTCGTCACGCTGGGTTTCTTTGTTGTTTTTGATATATACGCCCAGACCGGCAGTGTTTCAGGTGCAGCCTTGGGTGTAGAAGGCGCCATAGTGCAGATGATTTCACACGGTTTTGTCTCAGGCGCAATGTTTCTTTGTATCGGTGTGATGTACGACCGTATGCATTCGCGTAATATTAGTGACTATGGTGGCATGGTTAATACAATGCCCTGGTTTGCTGCACTGATGGTGTTTTTTGCAATGGCCAACGCGGGGCTACCGGGTACCTCCGGTTTTGTCGGTGAGTTCATGGTTGTGCTGAGTTCCTTTCAGGCCAATTTCTGGTATGCCTTCCTGGCGGGGTCGACCCTGGTTCTTGGTGCGGCCTATACCCTGTGGATGGTCAAGCGGGTAGTATTTGGCGAGGTCAAAAATGATAACGTTGCCGCGTTGAAGGATATCAATACTCGTGAAGCAATGATGCTGGGTACATTGGCGTTCCTTGTGTTGCTGCTAGGTATTTATCCCGCACCTTTGCTGGAAGTTATGCATTCAACGGTGGACAACCTGCTACAGCAGGCTGTGACATCTAAACTTTAATTTGACTGAGATGATTGCCGGCTGGTGTTAACGGCAGAAGGCTGAAAAACGGATGGCTATTGTGACTTTTGAAATGCCGAATTTTGTACCCGCGTTGCCCGAAATGTTTGTGCTGGCGATGGCTTGTTTTATCCTGATTTTGGATCTGTTCATCAAACAACAAGATCGAGTGATTACCTATCTATTGTCTGTTGCAACTCTGGCCGGTGCGGCAATCCTCACCATTAGCCTATCTGATGGTGAACGTCACCTTACCTTTGCGGGCAGTTTTGTCTCCGATCCTATGGGTGACGTGCTTAAACTCTTCATCTACCTGGTGACCGCCGTTGTATTTCTGTATTCGCGTGATTATCTGAAAAAGCGTGACCTGTTCAAGGGCGAGTATTTTGTCCTTGGCCTGTTTGGTGTGCTGGGTATGATGGTCATGGTTTCAGCCCACAGCATGTTGACTCTCTACATGGGACTTGAGCTGCTGTCACTGTCGCTATATGCCTTGGTTGCATTTCAGCGTGATTCGCTTCAGGCTACTGAGGCGGCAATGAAGTACTTCATCCTTGGTGCAATCGCTTCAGGTATGCTGCTGTACGGTATGTCCATGCTCTATGGTGCTTCTGGCAGTCTTGATATTGCCGAAATTGGTGCCTATGCAGCCCTGAATACAGATAACACCGTGCTGGTGTTTGGTTTGGTCTTTGTCATCGTTGGTCTCGGTTTTAAACTGGGTGCAGTTCCATTCCATATGTGGGTGCCGGATGTCTATCACGGCGCGCCAACTTCCGTGACTCTATACATTGGTGCGGCACCAAAGATTGCTGCCTTTGCCATGGTGATGCGTCTGTTGGTTGAAGGCCTGGGTGATCTGCATAGTGAATGGCAAACGCTGCTGATGGTACTTGCTGTACTCTCGATTGCCATTGGTAATGTCGTTGCTATTGCACAATCCAACATTAAACGTATGTTGGCTTACTCAGCTATTGCTCATGTTGGTTTTATTCTGATTGGTCTGTTGGCAGGAACAGATAATGGTTATTCGTCGGCCATGTTTTATGTGGTGGTTTATTCGTTGATGAGCATGGGAGGGTTCGGGATGATCATCTTGCTTAGCCGTTCTGGTTTTGAGGCTGATAAATTGGATGATTTTAAGGGGCTGAATGAGCGTAGTCCCTGGATGGCCGCAATGATGATGATATTGATGTTCTCCATGGCGGGTGTACCGCCTACAGTCGGTTTTTATGCCAAGCTGTCTGTGCTGCAGGCCGCTGTTGATATTGATATGGTCTGGCTGGCGGTCTACGCAGTTGTCTTCTCTGTCATCGGTGCCTTTTATTATCTGCGTATCATTAAGCTGATGTACTTTGATAAGCCTGAGAATACTGCCAAGCTCGACGCGGGTATGGATATGCGCATTGTCCTTTCTGCTAATAGCCTTGCTATGCTAGCGCTGGGGATCTTTCCGGCGGCGCTGATGCAGTGGGTTATTGCGGTAATATAATTCTTTATGGGAGGCAAACCATGCATGCTGTTGGCTGGTTGTTTTCCTCAGTTTGTTCTTCTTAAAGCTCAGCCGGCATGGTGAGAGGGCATGGCCATGCGAATACTTGTAAGCAATGATGATGGCTACCAAGCCCCCGGTATAGCCTGTCTGGCGGAGGTACTGGCATCAATCGCGGATGTGGTTGTGGTGGCACCTGACCGCAATCGCAGTGGTGCCAGTAACTCACTTACCCTTGAATATCCGCTACGTCCCACGACAATTTCAAGCAATGTAACGGCAGTAGATGGTACGCCGACCGATTGTGTCCATTTGGCGCTAACGGGGTTGCTTGAGTTTGAGCCTGATATGGTGATTGCCGGAATAAATGCGGGTGCGAATCTGGGTGACGATGTGCTCTATTCAGGCACTGTGGCGGCAGCGACTGAGGGACGTTTTCTCGGCCTGCCGGCGATTGCGGTTTCGCTGGTGGGTGACAAGCTGATTCACTATCAAACTGCAGCACGGGCTGCTATCAGCCTAATCAAACAGTTACAGGGTAATCCTTTGCCTGTAGATACCATTCTTAATGTCAATGTGCCCGATATTCCTTGGGATCAGTTGGAAGGTTTTGAGGCAACCCGTCTTGGCCGCCGGCATAAATCTGAACCAGTAATCAAGACTCTTGATCCCCGTGGTCGCGAGATCTATTGGGTCGGCCCTGCTGGTGCTGAAGAGGATGCCGGCCCCGGGACAGATTTTCACGCAGTCCGTTACAACCGGGTATCTGTAACACCGATTCAGATTGATCTAACCCGTTACAGTGCACTGGATCAGGTGGCAAGCTGGTTGCAAGGAGTAGGGTAGTTGTCTGTCAGTTATCATCGCGGCATCGGGATGACATCCCAGCGCACCCGCGAACGTTTAATCAGTCGTCTGCGCCAATCGGGGATTGGTAATAAGAAAGTTCTCGAAGTAATGCTCAATACTCCACGGCATATTTTTATTGATGAGGCCCTTGGTAGTCGCGCCTATGATGACACAGCTCTGCCGATTGGCTTTGGCCAGACTATCTCCCAGCCTTATATTGTCGCCCGCATGACCGAAATTCTGCTTGAGACAGGGCCGTGCGAAAGGGTTCTGGAGATCGGTACTGGCTCCGGTTATCAGACGGCAGTGCTGGCTCAGCTGGTGGGTCAGGTCTACAGTGTAGAACGAATTGCGGCTTTGCTGGCCAAGGCACGTAAGCGTATTCGTGAACTCAATTTCTATAATGTGCGGATGAAGCATTTCGATGGTCACATGGGCTGGAAAGAGAATGGCCCCTATGATGTGATCATTATCACGGCTGCACCGGAAGAAATCCCCGAAGAACTGTTTGCTCAGCTAAGCGAAGCTGGACGCATGATTGTGCCGGTTGGCCCCAATGGCAAACAACAGCTCAATTTGATCAGTCGCACGGATAAAGGCTATGAGTGTAGTGTCATTGAGGAAGTGAGTTTTGTGCCATTGTTGCCGGGGAATCGTTGATGCGCCTTTTTTCTCGTTTATATGAGTCGGTACTGGTGTGGGCTCGGCATAAGCATGCGGCATGGTTTCTGGGCATTCTAAGTTTTGCCGAGTCTTCCTTTTTTCCTATTCCTCCTGATGTGATGTTGGCACCAATGACATTGGCCCGGCGTGAGAAGGCCTGGCGTTATGCCTGGATTACTACTCTGGCATCAGTTGCCGGTGGGGTATTAGGCTACCTGATCGGCATGTTTGCTTTTGATCTGATTGAACCCTGGATTCTGGAGTTTGGCTATGCCGATCGCTTTCAAAAGGCCATTGACTGGTTTCAGGTGTGGGGCTTCTGGGTAGTTTTCCTGGCCGGTTTCTCGCCTATTCCATATAAGTTGTTTACTATTTCCGCCGGCACTGTTGGCATGGCTTTTCTACCCTTTCTACTGGCTTCAGTCATCGGTCGTGGTGCGCGATTCTTCCTGGTGGCGGGCCTGATCTACTGGGGGGGGGATCGTATGGATCGTATGATGCGCAAGTACATCGATCGTCTTGGCTGGGTTTTTATTGTGTTAGCGATCGTGGTATATCTAATCGTTAATGGTATTTAAAACCAAGCGCATCAATACTCCTCTTCTTTCAAGCAGTTGTGTCTTGCTTGCCCTATTGTTGTCTGCTTGCGGCGCGCATGTTTATCATCAAGTTCGTCCAGGTGATACGCTTTATTCCATCAGTTGGCACTATAGTCAGGATTATCGTCAGGTTGCGGATTGGAATGGACTGAGTTCTCCTTACATGATCAGGAAGGGACAGTGGTTACGCGTTGCGCCACCTGGGCCGGAAGCAGGATTGGAACCACCAGTGTATGCACAGAATTCAGCAAAACCTTATATCAAAAAATCTGAAAAAAACAATATAAAAAATCAGGTTAAAAAAACAGAAAAGCAATCTGCTGTTTTAGCAAAACAGACACCGAGTTCTTCCTTGCTACCTTCATCATCTACGGCCGTTGCCTGGCAGTGGCCGCTTAAAGGCAGGCTAATTAGAAAATTTAATGCCAACAATCCAGGTCAGCAAGGGATTGATATTTCTGCGTCTGCTGGCACCTTGGTATATGCCGCTGCCGGGGGTAAGGTTGTCTATAGCGGTAATGGTTTAAGGGGTTACGGCAATCTAATTATTATTAAACATAACGATAAATATCTAAGCGCTTATGCGCACAATAAAAATATTTTAGTGGGGGAGGGGCTAATGGTTAAACAGGGGCAGGAGATTGCCCGTGTTGGTGCTACAGAATCTAAGCAAGTTAAGCTGCATTTTCAGATTAGAGTTGATGGCAAGCCGGTTGATCCTTTGGGCTATCTCCCCAGGTAATTTTCATGCTAGTCTTAACGAAGCGTTAAGCCTGTTGCCAATTCTAGTTTTAGTATGAACGTGAGTGGTGGATGTGATACATCCGCCTGCATGTCACTCAAGGTATCATGGGAGCTTTGTGGTGGTGGATAATATGGTTGATGGTATCGTCGACGATTATGTTGAGTTGAAGAGCGTTGATGAAGAGTCGAAAATACAGCAATATAGCCTTGCTGACGCGGCTGAAAAAAAATCAACGTCATCAAAAACCGGGGTCGTAAATGGCAAGGATGACGCCGACAAGGCAGTAGTGCAAGCACAGGAAGCATCGCTCGATGCTACACGAATCTATCTTAATGAAATCGGTTTTTCGCCCCTCTTAAGCGCTGAAGAAGAGGTTTATTATTCCCGCCTGTCCTTGAAGGGCGATGAGGCGGCGCGCAAGAAAATGATCGTCAGCAATCTACGTCTGGTAGTCAAAATCTCTCGTTATTATATGAAACGCGGCCTGGCCTTTCTCGATCTGATCGAGGAGGGCAATCTGGGGTTAATCCATGCGGTAGAAAAATTTGATCCTGAACGTGGTTTTCGCTTTTCTACCTATGCCACCTGGTGGATTCGTCAGACCATTGAGCGGGCATTGATGAACCAGACCCGTACCATTCGCTTGCCGGTTCACGTGGTAAAACAGATCAATAGCTATCAAAAGGCGGCTCGTCGGCTGGCTCAGGCCCTTGATCATGAGCCGACTGCTGAAGAGGTGGCGGATAATCTTGATTTGCAGCTTAAAGATGTACAGAATATTCTTGGCCTCAGTGAACAGCTCTCGACTGTTGAATCATCGACCGTAGACAAGGACAGGCTGCTGCAGGAAACCGTTGCTGATGACAAACAGCCAGACCCCTCATCGATACTGCATAAAGAAGAGGTGCAGGTTTGTCTGCATGAGTGGGTGGCACTGCTTAACGACAAGCAACGCCAGGTAGTGGAACAGCGCTTTGGCCTCAATGGTGATGACGTTGCTACTTTGGAAGAGGTTGGGGCACGTATTGGCGTGACTCGTGAGCGGGTTCGGCAAATTCAAGTTGAAGCCTTAAAAAAGCTACGCAAGACTTTGGAAAAAGACGGGGTTTCGATTGACCAGCTGTTGGGCTGAGTCTTGTCCTATATCATCATCAGCGCTGCGGCAACTGTTCTGCCTTCATAAGACAGTACATTGTAGGTGCGACAAGCCGCGGCCGTATCCATAATCTCATAGCCGATGCCGGCATCAATCAAGGGCCTTAGCAAGCTTCGGTCTGGCCATTTTAGGCTGGTACCTGTACCGATGATTGCTACCTCGGGATTCAGTTCCACCAGCGCCTGGATATGTTCTACGCGCAGGTCATCAATGCGCTGTGGTGGCCAGTCCCTATTCAGGTGCATTGATGTGAGTAGTATGCTGGATGTCAGCGTCTCTTGCTCTAGTCCTTTGGCCGGATTGCCATTGGCATCGGTTTCTTCGTTTAGCTCGGCCAGCAGTGGCACCAATACTGTAATCTTGCCCTTGCTATAGCCCTTGATACTGTAGTGATGGACGTCCAGATCTTGATGGATTTGCATTTTAGCCCGCTTCCCTAATTAATAATTTGCCAAAATAGTCATTTTATAGCGCTAGGCTCTAGGTTCAAGCTTAAATATGTAAGATAATTGACCGCTTTTCAGGCCAACAGTATGTTACGTCCTTTGGCACAAGGTTTTGAATTTATCTAGCTGGAAGTAAGACTTTGATCGAAGATTTTCCAAGAATTAAGCGCTTGCCGCCGTATGTATTTAATATCGTCAACGAGCTTAAGGCCAAAGCCCGGGCGAGAGGTGAGGATATTATCGATTTCGGCATGGGTAATCCGGATCAACCTACGCCGCAGCATATTGTCGACAAGCTGATTGAGGCGGCACAGCGTGGTGATACCCATCGATATTCTATCTCCAAGGGGATTCCTCGCCTGCGCCGCGCAATCTGCGATTGGTACAAAAAACGTTTCGACGTAGATCTGGACCAAGATTCCGAGGCTATTGTCACCATCGGTTCCAAAGAAGGTCTGGCTCATCTGGCGCTAGCCACGGTAGGGCCGGGTGACGCAGTGTTGGTGCCCAACCCGTCCTATCCGATTCATCCCTACGGTTTTGCCATCGCCGGGGCGGATATTCGTCATGTGCCCTTGACCCCGGATGTAGATTTTTTTGGCGAACTGGAAAAGGCCATTAAGGACTCCTGGCCCAAGCCCAAGATGCTGGTGCTGAATTTCCCCGGCAACCCCACCACCCAGTGTGTGGAGCTTGAATTTTTCGAAAAGGTGGTGGCCATCGCCAAGGAGCACCAGATCTGGGTGGTCCACGATCTGGCCTATGCCGACATCGTCTTCGATGGTTATGTCGCCCCCTCAATCATGCAGGTGCCGGGTGCCAAAGAGGTGGCGGTGGAATTCTTTACCCTCTCCAAGAGCTATAATATGCCGGGCTGGCGGGTTGGTTTTATGGTCGGTAACGAAAAGCTGGTTGGTGCGCTGGCACGGATGAAATCTTATCTCGATTACGGCATGTTTACGCCAGTGCAGGTGGCGGCCATAGCCGCGCTTGAAGGGCCACAGGAATGTGTAAAGGAGATCAGCGACATGTATCAGGTTCGTCGCGACGTGCTCTGTAGTGGTCTGAATTCCATTGGTTGGAAGGTTGAGCCCCCCAAGGCGACCATGTTTGTCTGGGCGCCAATACCAGAACAATATCGCCATATGGGCTCCCTGGAATTTTCCAAGAAGTTGCTGAAAGAGGCTAAGGTTGCGGTTTCACCGGGTATTGGTTTTGGTGATTATGGTGATGATCATGTCCGTTTTGGTTTGATAGAGAATGAACATCGCAGTCGTCAGGCGATTCGCGGTATTCGCGATATGTTGCGCAAAGACAAAGACGCTGCGGAAAACAGTTAGATAGATACTTTAAAGTAGTTGCTTATCTAGTGGCTTCAAAGTAATGAGATTGCAAAAGGGGATGTGCAGATATCTCTTTTAAATTAATTAAAGAACAAATAGTTAGGAGAACTACCTTGAAACCGGTTAAAGTTGGTCTGTTGGGTCTGGGCACAGTTGGTGGCGGTACTGTGAGTGTGTTGCAACGTAACGCCGAGGAGATTCAGCGCCGTGCCGGTCGTGGCATCGAGATTGCCATAGCTACCGCACGGGATATCAGCAGACCACGTTCATTTGATACTACCGGCATTGAGATGAGCACCGATCCGCAGGCCGTGGTCAACCACCCTGAGGTGGAAGTGGTGGTTGAGCTGATCGGAGGCACCGACGCGGCGCTTGATCTGGTGATGCAGGCCATTGCTAATGGTAAACACGTAGTCACGGCCAACAAGGCTCTGATCGCCAAGCATGGTAATGAAATCTTTGCCGCCGCCCAGCAAAAGGGTGTGATGGTCGCCTTCGAGGCCGCAGTCGCCGGTGGCATCCCCATTATCAAGGCCATTCGTGAAGGCCTGGCTGGCAACGAGATTCAGTGGCTGGCTGGCATCATCAATGGCACCGGTAATTTTATTCTCACCGAAATGCGTGACAACGGAAGTGACTTTGCCGACGTGTTGGCCGAAGCCCAGCGCCTCGGTTATGCGGAAGCCGATCCAACATTTGATGTCGAGGGTATCGATGCCGCACACAAACTGACTATCCTGGCCTCGATTGCTTTTGGTATTCCGCTGCAATTCGACAAGTGTTACACCGAGGGCGTCGGCCATGTCACCCGTGAAGACGTGGTCTATGCCGAAGAGTTGGGCTACCGCATCAAACATCTGGGCGTTGCCCGACGCACCGACAAGGGCGTCGAACTGCGTGTTCATCCAACCCTGATCCCTGAGCGTCGTCTGATCGCCAATGTTGATGGTGTCATGAATGCCGTGTTGGTTAAGGGCGATGCCGTTGGTCCAACACTTTATTATGGTGCCGGTGCTGGCGCCGAGCCCACAGCCTCTGCTGTGGTCGCCGATGTGATTGATGTTGTTCGTGTGCTGACCGCCGACCCTGAAAATCGTGTCCCACACCTGGCCTTTCAGGCCGATGCGCTGGCGGATATACCAATCCTGCCTGTGGCCGAGATTGAGACTGCCTACTACCTGCGTATGGAGGTCAGCGACAAACCAGGTGTTCTGGCCGAGGTAACTCGCATTCTGGCAGACCAGGGCATTAGCATCGAAGCGATGCTGCAGAAAGAACCAAATGACAATGCTATCACCGTGCCCGTGATTATCCTCAGTCATCGCATCTGCGAAGGACAAATGGATACTGCCATCAGTCAGATTGAGGCGCTGGATACTGTTCAAGGCAATGTGACCCGAATTCGTCTTGAAGCGCTCGATGCTTAATTATTTCTCTATTTCTTAATGTAGGTTGGGCTTCGCATAGCGAAGCCCAACTAATCAGCTCAGAGACTTTAACTTGCTGGAATGTGCTTGGTATGCCGGATCGAGCCTCAAATGTGGGTTAGTTTTCTGTATAATTTGCACAACCTAATTATCGACAGACAGGCTCAACATGAAGTTTATTGAAACCCGGGGTAATGATGGCAAAAAACCTGCCGCTATCACTTTCTCCCAGGCAATTTTAAGTCCAATGTCTTCGTTTGGAGGCATTTATTCACCAGAAACCTTGCCTGCTTTGGACGATGCCTTTTTTAAGACGCATATCGACTCTGGCTATAAAACCCTGGCCAAAGAGATCTTGCAGGCCTTTGAGGTGGATATCGAAGCCTCTGTAATTGATGCCGCGCTGAGCCTTTACGACGAGTTTGATGATCCAAAAAATCCTGTGCCGGTGGAAAAAGTCTATGACGACCTCTATGTCAGCGAGCTATACCATGGTCCAACACGTGCATTTAAAGATATGGCGCTACAACCGTTTGGCAAGGTTTTATCTGCCGTCGCCCAGGCACGTGGTGAAAAATACCTGATTTTGGCTGCAACCAGTGGTGACACAGGCCCCGCCGCGTTGGAGACCTTTAAGAATCGTGAAAACGTCCAGGTTGCTTGTCTCTATCCAGATGGTGGAACCTCGGATGTACAGCGTTTACAGATGGTGACTGAAGATGCGGATAACCTAAAAGTTATTGGTATCCATGGTGATTTTGACGATGCTCAGAATGCGTTAAAGTCACTGCTGGTTTCTGATGTCTTTGGTGATGCCCTGAAAGCGCATGATATCTCGCTGTCCGCCGCCAACTCGGTTAACTTCGGTCGCATTATTTTCCAAATCATCTATCACGTTCATAGTTATCTTGAGCTGGTGCGCAAAGAGGTGATTCAGTTAGGTGAACAGGTTTACCTGAACGTTCCAAGTGGCAATTTTGGTAACGCCTTAGGTGGTTACTACGCCTGGAAAATGGGACTCCCCGTAAAACGGATTCACATAGCATCAAATAACAACAATGTGCTGACTCAGCTTATTACTGACGGGCGTTATGACATAAGAGATACGAGCGTTATTGCCACCACTTCACCGGCAATGGATATCTTAAAATCATCGAACGTTGAACGTATTTTGTTTGATTTGTATGGTGCCGAACGAACCAAAGAGCTGATGCACAAGCTTGATAGCGAAAAGCATTATGAATTAACCTCGGCCGAATTAAACAAGCTCCAAGAATTTTTTGCGGCCGACTTTTGTTCTGATGAAGAAGGTTTGAGTTACATCAAGCAGGCCTTTGATCAAGAGGGCTATCTTATGTGTCCTCACACCGCGACCTGTTTCAAAGCCTACGACACATGTCGTGAAGATAAGTCCATTAAGACCATTGCCTATTCAACTGCAGAGTGGACCAAGTTCTCTCCTGTAATCGCCAAAGCCTTAACTGACGAAACTTTTGAGCATGATATTGATGCTTTGGAAATGATTGCCAAGAAAGCGAATATCGCAATTCCCACTCAGATCGCAGCTTTGTTTGGAAAAGAGATTGCGCAAAAAACGGTGATTGACAAGCAGGATATTGAAAAAGAGATTCTAAGTTTCCTGGATGCTTAGGTTTTTTGCTTCATGATTCATAAATAAATTTCAAATAGTCACAGCTATACTGCAACTGAGGGATAACTAACCAATAGATTCACCTCAACAGCATTCGCGCGATTACACGATAGGCATCTCTGCTATGCCAAGTTGATGATCGCGCTCTAGAGTCTTGCAAATTCAACGAGTTATTAGGGCTTGTTGCCACTGCGATTTGTGTTGGTCATCCACAAAGCAGGACTCTAGCCTGGAAGCTGAAAGAAGTAGTCAATGGCTGCCAAACGGCGTGGTATGGAAGGTGTAGTCGAATTTCAGGCGAGTGATGGTGGATAGTCGAGGCAGTCCAGTGACCATTGAGATCAAGCAGTCATCAGCTATTCAGATGCTGGACCGAGTGGTCATTAAGGCAGTCTGGCAGTGGCGTTTTCAAACAGAAAAATGTGCCGGTATGGCTGTCTCTGGTGAGGTGATTGCGTCGCTACGTTATGAGCTGGATTTCCACCTAGGCTGCTTGGTTTTTTATCGTTTGAAACAAACTGAAACTTTCTTGCTGCCTAGCCGCTAAGTCCAGTATTTGTTCGCCCCAAGGCTGACGCCATATGCTAAAGTCTCGCCTCGTTTTTATGGTACTACACCGTGCTTTCAGCCGTGTTTTTGGAGCAAAAGATTGCAGTCTGATGTAAATAAGATGGAAGCTAAGCTTACTGTCGACGAAAACCTCAATTTCGATTTTAGTGCCACTGCCACGCCACGTTCAGAAGTTGATGCTCCGGCACTTGAGATCAAGGGGTCCATGTTTACCTTGCCAGTGTTGCGACTGCATAGCAGCGATATGGCGCTGATTGCCAGGGATTTATCTCAGCGCCTGGCTCTGCATCTGCGCTTTTTTGAACATGCCCCTGTGGTGATTGAACTTGATCATCTTGATGATCAGGCCAGCAGTCTTGATTTGCCTGCACTCTGTGTTTTGTTGCGACAGGCCCACCTGGTCCCCGTCGGTGTCAGGCAGGCCAATCCTGAGCAGGCCAAAGCAGCGATTGCGGCTGGATTGGCTGTTTTGCAAGGCGGAGGTACATCACCACGTAGTGAGTCCGCGGCCCCTGTCAGTCAAGCGAAAATGACATCTGAGCCGAGCAAAAAAACTGAAATAGTCAGCGCAAGGTCAGAGGCAATCTCCGCCAAGCTGATACGCCAGCCTGTGCGTTCAGGCCAGCAAATCTATGCCCGTGGTGGTGATCTGATTGTGTTGGCCGCAGTCAATGCTGGCGCCGAGGTGATTGCCGACGGCAATATTCATGTCTATGCACCGCTGCGTGGTCGTGCTCTGGCAGGGGTACAGGGTGATGTCAGCGCCAGCATCTATACTCAGTCGATGGAAGCAGAGCTGGTTGCCATTGCCGGAAACTATCAGGTGTTTGAAGACGGCCCGGCAAAAGATATCTACGCCCGCGCGGTACGTATCTTTCTGGATGATATGCACATCAAGGTTTCGCCCTTGGTTTAATCATCACCACCTGCTACGAAGCGGGTGGTGGAATGAAGGGTGCTTGATTTTATTTAACGTTAAAGGAGACATAACTTGTCCAAGGTTGTAGTTGTTACATCTGGCAAAGGTGGCGTCGGTAAGACTACCACCAGCGCAAGCTTTGCCACTGGCCTCGCCATGCGCGGTCACAAGACAGCGGTTATCGATTTCGATGTCGGCCTGCGAAATCTGGATCTGATCATGGGCTGTGAACGTCGTGTAGTTTATGATTTCGTCAACGTCATCAATGGCGAAGCGAGTCTGAAACAAGCTCTGATCCGCGACAAGACCCATGATAATCTCTTCATCTTGCCGGCCTCACAGACACGCGACAAAGATGCCTTCACCACAGCGGGTGTTGGCAAGGTGATCGATGAACTGCGTGAGAGCTTTGATTACATCATCTGTGATTCGCCTGCGGGGATTGAAAAGGGTGCCATGATGGCGCTTTATTTTGCTGATGAAGCCTTGATTGTGACTAATCCTGAAGTGTCTTCGGTGCGCGATTCGGATCGTATTCTGGGTATCCTCGGTGCCAAGTCAAAACGTGCCGAAGAAGGGCTAGAGCCAATCAAGGAACATCTGGTCATTACCCGTTATTCGGCTGCCCGTGTCGCCAGCGGTGAGATGCTTGGCATTGAAGATATTCAGGAGTTGCTGGGCATTGATCTGATTGCTGTGATCCCTGAGTCTGGGGCGGTATTGCAGGCTTCTAATGCTGGTGTGCCGGTGGTGCGCGATGAGGTCAGCAATAGTGGTCAGGCCTATCAGGATCTCATCGGCCGCTTTCTTGGTGAAGACCTGCCTATGCGCTTTCTCGATACCGAGAAAAAGGGCTTTCTGAAACGTTTATTTGGAACCTAAACCATGTCGATTCTTGATTATTTAACCCGCAATCGAAAAAAGACAGCCTCGGTTGCCAAAGAGCGACTGCAGCTGATTCTGTCACGTGAACATGCGACCTCTAGTGGTCCTGACTATTTACCCGCGCTGCAGAAAGAGCTGTTGGCGGTAGTGAGTAAATACACACATATTGATCTTGATGACATCAAAATAAATGTTGAAAAGGACGGTGATTGCGAGATTCTGGAGCTTAATATTGCCTTGCCAGAAGCAGAACACAAAGTGGCCTAGCTATAAAAATAGAAACCTGGCTGCGGCATCCTTGTCGCGGTCAGGTTTTTTTCGTCGTTCAAAAACTGCGTAATTAAACCAGGCCTGGGCGGTTCGGCAGTCTCTATTTTTAGCGCGTTTTGAACATCAGTCTGTACGTTTGAAAAGCGGTAGGGTGTCTAGGTCTACGGCACTAATGGGGTCTAGATGGATCACCACATCAGCGGTTGGAATTGCCTGCATGATTTTTTCTTCCACCTGATCGGCTATTTCGTGGGCCTCGATCAGCGGTAGGTTGTCGTCCATCTCCAGATGCATTTGAATAAACTCGGTTCGACCTGAGAGGCGGGTGCGCAAGTCGTGCAGCCCACGTACTTGCGGATGGGCTTTGGCAATCTCGATGATCTGTTTGCATTTTTCTGTCGTGATTTCCCGGTCGAGCAGGTCATGGAAGGCCTCGTTGCCGATTTCCCATGAACTGTAGAGGATGTAGGCGGCAATGGCCAGCGCAAACAGGGGATCTATGCCGAGCCAGCCAAATTGCGACAGCAGTAGTGCGACGATGATGGCTGCATTGGTGAGCAGGTCGGTTTTATAGTGCAGGGCATCGGCACGGATGGCAGTGGAGTGCGTTTTCTTGATGACGTAACGTTGTATGCAGAGCAGAACCAGGGTGGCGACGATAGAGAAGACCATTACTCCTATACCGATGCCAACGGCCTCAATGGGGTGGGGGTTAACCAGGCGTTGAATGGACTCCAGAATTAGAAACAGACCAGAACCAGCAATAAAGGTGGCCTGGGCCAGTCCCGCTAGTGACTCAGCCTTGCCATGGCCAAAGCGGTGTTCCTTATCGGGTGGTGCCAGTGCATAGCTGACCGCCAGAAGATTAATGATTGAGGCACCGGCATCCATAAGAGAGTCGATCAGCGAGGCCAGTATGCTGACCGAGCCGGTCTGCCAGTGGGCGACCAGTTTTACGATGATCAGAATGGCGGCAGTGACAACTGAGGCGCGGGTGGCCAGCTTGAGTAGGTGTTCACTTTCGATCTTGCTGGCAGGGTTTGACATCAGGTTATAAGCGCTTCATTTGTTGAGATCATGAATAATTATAAAGCACTCAAGATAGAGTCTCTAGGTTGATAGGTAACCTGTAAATAATGGTGTTATTAGCACGCGTTGAATTGATTGAAATGAAAAACGGACTCAACCGACAGATCGGTAGTTTGGACAGGATTTTGTCTGATGGCCGCCACTCGACCCACTACCATCATTTAAGAGTTCTGAGTAACTGTTGGGGGGCGGCCCCAAATAGCTACTTGTTGATCTCAGTTAAATGTAAACACTCAAACGGTAGTCCCCCGCAAAATGTAAATTCGGGTCAGAGTATCAAGGCTACCCTTTCTGCACGAGTCAATATGGTGGCAGCTGGGTGGGGGATGAGCTGGCAAATATAATGACGAAATTGGTCAGTGTCATTTGCCTGAATAGGTAATCATGGATTCCTCATTTTCATTAACCTAGTTCTGGTCACATAGCTGATTTCACAACGCGCTACGGGATCATGTCACCGCAACCGAGGGTGATACGTCTCACCTCTGAGTTGCTCATCATATTGTGTTTCAGATTGGGGTGATTATTGTGGTATCGCAGCGCGCACGCATTGTAATACGCCGTAGTCATATTCACTTTCAAGTGTCTCATAGACGAGCTTGAGTTTGTCATCCTCGTTTTGATCAAAGGCAAATTGAATCGCCTTGAGCTGTTTGTCATCCAGCTCGACGGCATCAGCCAGTTCTATCTCACCTTGTTCGATAGCCTTAGCTAGATGGTTGTAGACTGTGGCCAGGGTCAGTTCGCGTTGGTGGGCGATGGCTAGCGGTGCCATGCCTTTACTCAACAGCCGTATGGTTTCATCCACCGTGTCGGTGACTGCGGCAGGTTGACTGTATTCAAGGATGACATCGAGAAAGGCATCGCCATAACTTTCCAGCTTGCGCACGCCAATGCCGGTGATGCGACCCAGTTGTTCGAGGCTTTGCGGTTGTCGTTCCACCATGTCGGCCAGGGTGGCATCGTGAAAGATAACATAGGCAGGCACACCCTGTTCATCGGCCAACTGTTTGCGACAGTCGCGTAGGGCATTCCAGAGTCGGGTGTCGGCCTCTTTTTTGAACTGGGTGGTGTTGCGTTTGCGTTCCGCCTTGCCAGTGGCCTTGGTCTGTTTACGCAGCAGCAGTTTTTCCTTACCTTGTAAAACTGGTCGCGCCGCTTCGGTTAGGCGCAGGCTGCCGTGCCCTTCAATGTCGACGTTCAACAGGTTGCGTGAGATCAGCTGCCGATACAGGCCGCGCCACTCGGTGGTTGATAGGTCTTTGCCAATGCCATAGGTGCTGAGCTGGTCATGGCCAAATTGTTTGATGCGCTCGTTATCGCTGCCGCGCAGCACGTCTATTAGATAATTAACGCCAAAGCGTTGGCCGCTGCGGTGCACGCATGACAACGCTTTTTGTGCCGCTACCGTGGCGTCCCAGGTCTCGGGCGGGGTGAGGCAGTTATCGCAGTTGCCACAGGGTTGATCCATCTTGTCGCCAAAGTATTGCAGCAAGGCCTGCCGTCGACAGCTAGTCAGTTCAGACAGTCCCAGCATAGCGTCGAGCTTGTGTCGTTCAACCCGTTTGTGTTGTTCGTTGGCGTCGGAGTTTTCCTGCATCTGCTTCAGGGTGATGACATCTTGTAGACCATAGGCCATCCAGGCATTGGATGGCAGACCATCACGGCCGGCACGGCCGGTCTCTTGATAATAGGCCTCGATGCTTTTGGGCAGATTGAGGTGGGCGACGAAGCGCACGTTCGGTTTATCGATACCCATGCCGAAGGCAATGGTGGCAACGATGATGATGTCTTCTTCACGCAGAAAGCGTTCCTGGTTGGTTTGGCGTATTGCCTGTGATAGACCGGCATGATAGGGCAGCGCCGTCAGCCCCTTGCTGGTCAGCCATTGGGCGGTGTCTTCAACCCGTTTGCGTGACAGGCAATAGACGATGCCAACCTCAGACTCGTGTTCGTTACGGATAAAACGTAACAACTGTTCGCGGGCATTGCCCGAATTTTCAGTAATGCGGTAACGGATATTGGGCCGATCAAAACCGCTGTTGAAGAGTCTGGCGTCTTGCAACGCCAGCCGCTGTATGATCTCGTTGCGGGTCGGTGTATCGGCCGTGGCGGTCAGGGCAATGCGCGGAATATCAGGAAAGCGCTCATGCAGGGCCGATAGCTGGATGTACTCTGGGCGAAAGTCATGGCCCCACTGCGACACGCAGTGGGCCTCGTCGATGGCAAACAGGGCTAACTTGATCCGACTGAATAGATCCATGGTGCGGCCATTAAAGAGCCGCTCCGGGGCGATATACAGCATATCCAACTCGCCATGGAGTAGCTGCCGTTCTATCTCGTTCATCTCTGCACTGCTGAGGCTGGAGTTGAGATGGGCCGCCTTAACCCCGTACTGGCGCAACGCCATCACCTGGTCCTGCATCAAGGCAATCAGCGGCGAGACAATAATGCCAACACCTTCTCGGACCAAGGCCGGTATCTGGTAACAGAGCGATTTACCGCCACCCGTGGGCATTAACACCATGGCATCATGGCCATTGACGAGTTGATCGATAATCTCGGCCTGATCGCCGCGAAACTGCTCATAACCGAAAACGGTTTGCAGAATGTGCAGGGCAGGGGAGGTGGTGTTGGCGAGGTTGGAATTCATGGTGGGCATTATACCTGCTAATGATAGCCAGGGTGTTTTGCTACTGATCTGAGTAGCCCTAGTTTGGCTGAATATGCTTGGGAAACCTCATGTTTTTAGCTGTACAAAAAAGTGCGAGGCGGCGTTCATTAAAGAGGAGCTAGCTTAGATGTCTGCTTTCGTAGATAGGACGGGCCTCAATGGGGGTTTTGTTATGCGCGCAATCAACGTAGCATCGAATCCAGTTGATCAACTATGTCAGCCCAATCAGCGTCATCGTCTTTTGCCTGTTTTAAAAATGAGGCTTGTGAGGCGTTCCAGAAACTTGCTTCGTACAGCTCAATATTGCCTGACAATGGTTTGTATCTACTTGTGAAATCTTCAATTGCTTGGTTTGTGCTATTAAGCCCTAATTGATCAAATAATGAAGCTAGAGAATGAGTTTGTATTTCCATTAAAATGCCTTGCCAAAGTTATGTCGTCAAAAGAAAGGTAGTCTTTAATGGAAGCAATGGCCAGCTAGCTGAAGGCATAGGCTGCGGTCTCGATCGGGAGGGCGATAAAGGTCGTGAAAATAACCACATAAAATGTGACTGCATGGTGCAAATTTGAGTTTTATCAGCCAAGTCAGGCGCAGCGATTCGTAGCGGGCTAACATCACAATTCCAGAGTAAAAACTCTTTTAAAGCCGAATATCAGTTTAGATAAAAAAATTATTTATGGCAATTGCTGGGGTTGTATTGTCTTGAGTGGTGAGGCTAAACTTAACTTAGCCCCGATCGATTATAAAAGGACTTATGGCAACGGTATTGTAACGGTATTGTAAGGGTGTTGTTGTTAGACTGGCCGGCTAAATATTAGTGCGTGTAGGAATTTGGAAGAACTTATGAGTTATGCCGAGAGCGTGGATGGTGCTACCTGTTTACGGTTAGCACTACCGAAAATGACCCAGTATAATGTCCCGGTCTATCCGCGGAATTATGCAATTTGGTACGAGTACGTAGCAGAGTCAAATCCCCTTCTTAAACATGCGATTGATGAGCTGATTGAGAAAAAATGTTCGTTCAGTGAGGAAATCAATGAGCGACTGTATCTGGAGCATGTTGCCCAGCCTAGTGAATTGCACCTTCGCAATCTTCAACGGGAATTGAAGACAGCTATAGTTGATATGCAGGGTTCTGTCACCACGGCACAAGATAATTCAGCTCGGATCGAAGGCTCCTTAAAAAATCAGGCACAGCTTCTGGATACCAGCCCTGACCTGGATAACATAAAGAATGTCTTACAGGCGGTGTATGAGGAGGTCCTCGCAATGCAAGATTCCTCGCGGGTATTACAAGACTCTCTTAAGGAAAGCTCACTGGAAATTTCTCGATTACGCAAGGAGCTTGATACCACTAAGAGAGAAGCAGCCACAGATCCACTCACGGGTCTGGCCAATCGAAGGGTGCTGCTTGACACTCTGGAAAATCATATCCAGAAAAGTGCAGAGGGTGAGGAGTTTTCTCTGCTGATGTTGGATATTGATAAATTTAAGGGAATCAATGATACCTATGGTCATCTCATGGGGGATAAGGTGATTCGCTGTGTCGCCAAAATCATTAAAGATAGTGTGAAAGGTGTAGATCTAGTGGCGCGTTATGGTGGTGAGGAGTTTACTATTGTGTTGCCCAATACACCCTTCAACGCTGCCTTGAAGGTGGCAGAGAATATACGAAAAAATATTGAGCGCATGAAGTTGACCAGAACCAGTAATAGAAAAGCTATCTCGCCGGTAACGATATCAATTGGCGTCGCAAAATATTTACCTACTGATACATCTGAAAGTCTTATTCATAGGGCGGATTCGGTTTTGTATATTGCCAAGACTGAGGGTCGTAATCAGGTAAGGGGGATTGAGAAGGAAGACTGAATGGAAGCCTTGAGGCTAGTCATAGCGGTTGCTGGATTGAAGTACACAGACCTCATAATGCTTATCTCAACAATGCTGATGCGCCTGAAATTATGAATGTTGTTTGGTTTAGTTATACGTTTGCCTACAATGCCAATGCTTACGGTAATAGGTATGTCTGCAGCCGATTGCGCCAGCCGGGTAGCCAGCGGCTCTCGTCGCGTGGGGCATTTTGTGTTCGACGGGTAAGGACGAAATCCGCTGCGCGGACAAATTCCGGCATAATAACAGTGTTGTTATCCATGTTCTCCAACACCTGTAACAGTCCCCAGCCTTGGTCCTTGTAGCGCTCCTTTGTTGAAATGCCTTCACCCTTGAAGTTGATGTAATCGATCAGGGCGTAGATGCCATTTGGTTGTTGGGCGACACGGTAAAACTGATTTCTGACATGATCGCGTTGTAACTCGGTTGCCACGGTGGCGAGCATCTTGGCCAAGGCAGCTTCCATGCGCTGAATAATAAATTCGACCTGCTGCGGGATGCTGTTGTGCATTAGTCGGCGTAGGCTGTTCATTTTGGCGCTGTTGATGTTGCTATAAAATATTTCGCGTCTTGGCCAGGGCGCATCAGTTGTTTTTGTCAGCCAGTTTGGTAGGACGGTGGTCTTTTGCAGGTGCTTGATCAGTTGTGGAAAGCTCTCTGTGAAACTTTCCTCCACACCGTGTGGATACCAGATGAAGTGGCCTATGCCAAACGAGGGGAACGCTTCACCCTTGTTCCAGACCGCCAGGTTTTCAATCTTGCCGCTGCCTTCGTTTAACCAGATCTTTTGGCCGATGGAATGTGCCTGCCTGGTGGTCAGCTGAATGTTGTAGTCGGCAGCAAGGGTTGGCGGGGTAACACCAGTGGCTAAGGCGATGGCGAAAATTAATCGAAATAACATTTTTGGTGAACAAAAGTTAAAATAACCAAACATCGTTTGATCATATATCTATGAACATGACGGTAACGCCATTGGCGGGATGAATTGAAATATGTTCATATCACCTTACGAGGCCTGAATCTCTTTACTCGATGGGTTGTTTAGCATGGGTAAAAGAAAGTGCCCAGTGTGTGAATCCGGATTCACTGCTACCTGTTCTGGTGTGCCGGTTGCCACAACAATTCCGCCTTTGTCGCCACCTTCGGGACCAATATCAATCAGCCAGTCGGCAGTTTTTATCACATCGAGGTTGTGTTCGATGATGACGATGGTGTTGCCGTGGTCACGCAGACGGTGCAGGACAGCGAGCAGTTGTTCGATGTCATGAAAGTGCAGGCCAGTGGTGGGCTCGTCGAGTATGTAGAGTGTTTTGCCGGTGTCACGTTTAGATAGCTCTCGCGATAGTTTGACCCGTTGTGCTTCACCGCCTGACAATGTGGTGGCATTCTGCCCCAGAGTGATATAGCTTAGACCAACGTCCATCAGGGTTTGTAGCTTGCGTTTGATGGCGGGGACAGCACTGAAAAATTCCACTGCATCTTCGACGGTCATAGCTAGTACTTCATAGATGCTCTTACCTTTGTATTTCACATCCAGGGTTTCGCGATTATAGCGCTTGCCTTTACAGACATCACAGGGCACGTAAATGTCGGGCAGAAAGTGCATCTCAACTTTTATAACGCCATCACCCTGACAGGCTTCACAGCGACCACCTTTGACATTAAAACTGAAACGTCCCGGCGTGTAACCACGTGAACGTGCCTCCTGTGTGCCGGAGAACAGGTCACGAATCGGGGTGAACAGGCCGGTGTAGGTGGCCGGGTTGGAGCGAGGTGTTCTGCCAATCGGGCTTTGGTCGATGTCGACGATTTTGTCGCACTGCTCCAGGCCGATGATCTCGGCACAGGGCGCAGGGTCTTCGCCGGCACCGTTGATCATGATGGCGGCGTTGCGATATAGGGTGTCGTTGATCAGGGTAGATTTACCTGAGCCAGACACGCCGGTTACGCAGGTCATTAGGCCTTGGGGGATGTCGACGTTAATGCCTTTGAGGTTGTTGCCTGATGCGCCACGGATCTTGATTTGTCGCTCTGGATCATTGATTGTGCGCTGTTGCGGGATGCTGATCACTTTTTTACCGGAAAGGTATTGGCCAGTGAGCGAATTTGGGTTATCGCAGACCTGTTGTGGTGTGCCTTGCGCTACAATCTCACCACCGTGCACGCCGGCACCAGGGCCAATATCGACCACATAGTCGGCGCAACGAATGGCATCCTCGTCATGTTCAACCACGATGACCGTATTGCCGAGGTCGCGAAGATACGTGAGGGTTTCGATGAGACGTTCGTTGTCACGCTGATGCAGACCGATGGAGGGTTCGTCGAGCACGTACATCACGCCCACCAGGCCGGCGCCGATCTGGCTGGCGAGCCTGATTCTTTGCGCTTCACCGCCCGATAGGCTATCGGCACTGCGTTCCAGGCTGAGGTAATCCAGACCGACATTGACCAAAAATTTGAGCCGTTCCTGGACTTCTTTGACAATCTTGGTGGCAATCTGGCCACGTTTGCCTGGCAGTGTCAGGTCGCTGAAAAACTCATGCGCTCTACCGACGGCCATATGGCTGACTTCCGGTAGGGTCAGGCCGGCGACAAAGACATTGCGGGCTTCGCTGCGCAGTCGGGTGCCACCGCAGTCGGGACAATTCTGGTGGCTGAGGTACTTGGCCAGCTCTTCACGCACGGCGTTGGATTCGGTCTCGCGGTAACGCCGTTCCATATTGGGGATGATGCCCTCAAATGGCGCCTGTTTGGTCTTTGGAATGCCGCGGTCATTGAAGAAGCTCATCTCGATCTCTTCTTTGCCGCTACCGAACAGCAGTATCTTGCGAATCTCTTCGTCTAGTTCCTGGAACGGAGCGTCGAGATCAAAGCCGTAATGGGCTGCGAGTGACTGCAACAGCTGAAAATAGTAGGCGTTGCGTCTATCCCAACCGCGGATGGCACCGCTGGCCAGGCTTGACTCAGGGTGATGCACCACACGGCTTGGATCGATGAATTGATTGACGCCCAGGCCGTCACAGCTGGGGCAGGCACCAAACGGATTGTTAAACGAAAAGATGCGTGGTTCTAGTTCGGCCAGACTGTAGCCACACTCGGAACAGGCGAATTTTGCTGAGTACACCAGGTCGGGTTTGTCTTCATCCATGTAGGCGATTCGGGCAATACCGTCAGACAGATTGAGCGCGGTTTCAAACGATTCGGCCAGACGTTGTTTCATCTCTTCACGCACTTTGAATCTATCCACCACAGCTTCAATGGTGTGTTTTTTCTTGGCTTCCAGCTCGGGGGCTTGATCCAGCTCGACAACCTGGCCGTTGATGCGGGCGCGAATAAAGCCCTGGCTGCGCAGCTCGGCCAGCATTGACAGATGTTCGCCCTTGCGGCCGTCAATCACGGGTGCCAGCAGCATCAGTTTGGTGCCCTCTTTCAGGTCCAGGGCATGGTCAACCATCTGACTGACGGTTTGCGCTTCAAGCACCAGGTTGTGTTCTGGGCAGCGTGGTTCGCCAACACGGGCGAACAGCAGGCGCAGGTAATCGTAGATCTCGGTAACGGTGCCAACGGTGGAGCGGGGGTTGTGCGAGGTCGATTTCTGCTCGATGGATATTGCAGGTGACAGGCCTTCGATGTGATCGACATCCGGTTTTTCCATGATTGATAGAAACTGACGGGCATAACTTGAGAGTGACTCGACGTAACGGCGCTGGCCTTCAGCATAGATAGTATCGAATGCAAGAGACGATTTACCCGAACCGGACAGGCCGGTGATGACGATTAATTTATCCCTGGGAAGATCAAGGTCAATATTTTTGAGATTGTGGGTGCGCGCACCGCGGATGTGGATGGTATCCATACTGCTTTTCCGTCGCTGAGTGAACCTGCTAATATACGACCTTTTTACCCAAGTAAGCAAAGCGAAATCCCAATATGAATTCAGCCATGACCCCAACCGAACGCCGCTCCGCCTTTTCGCTGGCGGGTATTTTTAGTACGCGTATGTTGGGGTTGTTTATGATCTTGCCGGTGTTTGCGCTCTATTCCGAACATCTCGCTGGTGCGACACCGTTTCTGATCGGTCTGGCGATGGGGATCTACGGTCTGACCCAGGCGATTCTGCAGATCCCGTTTGGCATGCTGTCAGATCGTGTGGGTCGTAAACCGGTGATCTATGCCGGGCTGGCCATCTTTGCCCTGGGCAGTGTGGTGGCAGCCATGTCGGACTCGATCACCGGCATGATCATTGGCCGGGCCATGCAGGGTGCCGGGGCGATTGCGGCGGCGGTGATGGCCTTGGCCGCGGATCTGACCCGCGAAGAACATCGACTCAAGGCCATGGCCATCATGGGTATGAGCATGGGTGTGTCGTTTTCCATTGCCCTGATCATGGGGCCGATGGTGAATTCATGGTTCGGCCTGCATGGCATCTTCTGGATGACCGCAGCGCTGGCCGTCGTTGGCATGGCAATTCTTGCGCTGTTGGTGCCGACCCCGGTGGTGAGTCGCTTTCATAGGGATGCCGAACCGGTGCCGGCCCAATTCAAGAACGTGTTGGGCGACAGCCAGTTGCTGCGCCTGGATTTCGGTATCTTCGTCCTGCATATGATCCTGACGGCGACCTTTGTTGCCGTGCCGCTGGCGCTGCGTGATCAGGCCGGTCTGGCCAGCGCAGAACACTGGATGGTTTACTTGTTTGTGCTGGTGGTTTCGTTTATTGCCATGGTGCCATTCATCATCATCGCCGAGAAAAAACGCAAGATGAAACAAATCTTCGTTGGCGCCATTGCTTTGCTGATGGTTGCGGTGTTATTGCTGAGTCAGGTAAGTGGTTCTGTCACTGGCATCGTGATTGCCCTGCTGGCCTTCTTTCTGGCCTTTAATATACTTGAGGCCTCGCTGCCATCGCTGGTTGCCAAGATTGCGCCGGCGGACAAGAAGGGCACCGCGATGGGGGTTTATACCAGTTCGCAGTTCATGGGTGCCTTTGTCGGCGGCGTCTCTGGGGGCTGGCTTTATCAACATATGGGCGGTGAAGCCGTGTTTATGTTTTGTGGCTTGCTGGCCTCTATCTGGGTCATCCTGGCGGGCACCATGAAGCAGCCGCGTCACCTTGGAACCTACATGATAAATGTTGGCCAAGTTAATGAAGTGGAAGCAAAATTAATGGGAGCTGAGATTGCAAAAGTCGCCGGTGTGGTCGAGGTGACAGTGATTCCGGAAGATGGTGTGGCCTATCTGAAAATCGACAGCCAGCTAGTTGATGAAGAGGCGTTGGATCGGTTTTCCGTATCGGATGAAGAGTTGAATCCAGAGGCGGAGCCTGCGCCAGCGGCAGATAAGGCGCTGGTGTGATAGTCTCACCCACAACACAATAATCGTTATATCTAATTAGGAGTATTTCCATGGCAAGAGGTATCAACAAGGTCATTCTTATTGGCAATCTGGGTAAAGATCCGGAAGTACGTTACATGCCTAGTGGCGGCGCAGTTGCTAACCTGACTGTGGCGACGTCCGAAAGTTGGAAAGATAAAAAGACCGGTGAAAACCAGGATAAAACCGAGTGGCATCGCGTGGTGATGTTTAACCGTCTGGGTGAGATTGCCGGCGAATACCTGAAGAAAGGTTCTAAGGTCTATATTGAAGGCAAGCTGCAAACCCGCAAATGGCAGAACAAGGACGGCCAGGACCAGTATACCACCGAGATTGTTGCCAATGAGATGCAAATGCTCGACAGCCGTGGCGGTGGCTCAGATTTTGGTGGTGGACAATCGGGGCAGGGCGGTGGTTATCAGCAAAAGCAGCAACCTTCTTCTGCAGCGCCACAGCAGCAGTCTGCACCGCAGCAAAATAATTCAGGCTTTGACGATTTTGATGATGATATCCCGTTTTAGGATTCACCTTAGACAAAAAGTGTAAATATTGCTTCATTAAGGCCCTGTTTATCAGGGCCTTTTTTTTGTTATGCACCCCGAGCTAGCTGGTCACTGCTACAAGTCTTGTCAGTTTTGAGAGCCGCAGCAACGAAACTTAACATTTTGCAGCTAAAGGCCGACTTGTTGTAGATGGCCGGTTTTTTTCAGCAGGGCCTTTTTAACCAACAGGTTTGTGATAAATATTTCTAACGGGGGTAATGATGACCGATAAAGACCAGATCCTGATCGTTGATGATTCGACCGATGATATCCATTTTGTGCTGGAGAACTTGAAACAGGATTATGCCGTGCTGGTAGCCACCAGTGGCGAGAAGGCGCTGGAGATGGTCGCCAAGGAACCGCGTCCGGATGTGATTTTGATGGATGTGGAAATGCCCGGCATGAACGGCTACGACACCTGTCGTCTGATCAAGAATAGCCCGGAGACCAGCGCTATCGACGTGATCTTTGTCTCCGCCCATGATTCAACTGAAGAAAAGCTGGCCGGTTATGATGCCGGTGGCAGCGATTATCTGATCAAGCCGGTGCAGACCAGTGAGCTGCTGCAGAAGGTCAAACTGGCCATTAAGGACAAGGAGATCCGTGCCGCTGCCGAAGCAGACAAGACAATGGCCATGGAAACCGCTATGACCGCCATCTCGAGCGCGGGAGAGCAAGGGGTGGTGGTGAATTTCATGAAGAACAGTTTTTCGGCCACCAACGTCGAGGCGCTGGCCCGGTTGGTTGTTGAGGCAACATCAAACTACGGTCTTGAGAGCAGTGTTCAGCTGCGTACAGCAGCGGGCTCCGTCAATGCCAGTAGCCGGGAGCCCATGCCGCCGCTGGAACAGGAGATGCTTTCAAAGTTGAAGGACGTGGGCAGACTGAAAGAGAGTGGTGCACGTTTTGTCGGCAATTTTGGCGCCGTCACCCAATTGATCAAAAACATGCCCGAGGATGAGGACAAGCGTGGCCGACTGCGTGACCACCTTGCCCTGTTGCTCGAAGGTGCCGAGGCTAGGCTGCAGGCGCTGGAGATGCAACAACAACTGGCCCAAGTGGTGACTGATTCCAACCAGGCCCTGCAGGATATCGAGGCCATGCAGCAGCAGCAAAAACAGACATCGATGCAGATTATGGACGATGTGATGAAGCAGCTAGAAGCGTCATTCCTGAGTTATGGAATGACGGATGAGCAGGAAGAACTGTTGTTGACCGTTGTCCAGAACGGTGTGGACAAGTCACTGGAAAACTTTGAAAAAGGCATGACGATAGACGAGAAGATGCGTGACATTATCCGCTCTCTCGAACGATTCTATCAGAGCTGATATGTCCGCTTTTTCTGGCGGATAAAGATTACAGGGAGAGAATATGATGTTCATGCGTTGCTGGATAGGTGTCTTGATGGTTGTGGCATGGCTGGATCTGGCGCAGACGGTCTATAGAGTCGGCGTCGTGTCGAAATTCGGTCTGCGCCAGATCGACGCAGTGGTGGGTTCATTCGTGTCTGCCGACGTTACGAAGCGGGTACTGGGGCGCTTCTTTATCAAATTGACTCAGTGTGTAGAGGGTAAGGCGTCTCTTGTCGGAATGCTGATGGTGCGGTCTGGCAGCGTCCGTCCCGGACAAAACTTCAGCCACCCAGCGCGTAGGATTTAGAGGGTGTTTATGATTGGGGAGGCAAACTGATGAGCCTGCGCTTCAAGCTTTTCTTACCGCCGTTTATTCTACTGATGCTGATGGTTGCGGTGTTACATTTTTACTGGTTGCCATCCTATAATCGCCATGCCGAACAGACCATAGTTACGGATCAGGAGCATACCTTGCATACCTTGTCAGCAGCCGTTCTGCCGCTGTTGTTGGTTGGTAGTCAAGCCGATCTATATGCCTTGCTGGATGCGCAGCGCCAGTTGCATACGGAGTGGCAGCAGCTAGTACTGTATGATCCCGACGGCCAGCGACTTTATCCGCTTGAACAGCCTGGTGGTATGAAACCGCAGTGGCAAGTTTTGTCTCAAGTGATTGAGTCCAAAACAGAGGCAGTGGGCAAGCTTGACGCCTTCATCGATACAGACGCACTGGTAGCTGAAAATAGCTTCTTGATAACAACGCTCACAGATATTCTGCTGGGGATTATCCTGATTCTGGTCTTTGTTGTGGGCTGGTGGCAGGAATACCTGGTACGTCGCCCACTCAATCAGCTCTCCAAGGCAGCATCGAGTATGGCTGATGGAGATTTTTCCGCTGCCCTGCCGGCGGATGGTAAGGATGAGATAGGCCAGTTGGCGGCCAGCTTTTCCAGCATGCGTGACAAAATCAACTCCATTCATTGGCAACTGAAGAACGATGCCAACCTCGAGGCCAATCGGGCACAGGTCATCATGGACAACGTTATTGATGCCATTATTACCATCGATCCGCAGGGGGTTATCGCCTCATTTAATGCGGCTGCTGAATGGATGTTTGGTTATCAACGTGATGAAATCATTGGTCAGAATGTCAGTCTGCTGATGCCTGAACGGAATCGCAATCACTACGATGGTTATCTCCGTCGTTACTGCGGGACCGATAAGAAAACCATTATCGGCGAGGAGCGTGAGCTGCAGGCTCAGCACAAGGATGGCACTGTCTTTCCGGTGGTACTGTCGCTAAACGTAGTTTCGACTGACGGCGGCGTAGTGTTCTTTGGCATTATCCGTGATATTAGCCAGCGCAAACAGGCCGAGGCGAAGCTGGAGATGCATCGCCGTCAGATTGAAACCATCAACAGTGCCCAAACACGTTTTATCTCGGGTGGTGATCCGATCAAATTTTTCAAGGGTATATTGCCGGACATCCTGGCGCTGACAGAAAGTGAATATGGTTTTATCGGCGGGGCGGTGTCTGATCCAAGTGATGAACTCTATCTCAAGGTTTACGCCTTGACCAATATGGCCTGGGACGAGGAAACGCGCGCGCTCTATGAAGAGAATGCCGCACATGGACTGGAATTTCGCAATCTCAATAATCTGTTTGGTCATGTCATTTTGAGCGGGGGACAGGTGATCAGCAATGACCCTGCCAACGATCCGCATAGTGGCGGATTGCCCGAGGGGCATCCGCCTTTGAACACGTTTCTCGGTGTGCCGGTCTATCTGGGGGAGCGATTGCTGGGGATGATAGGGCTTGCCAACCGTCCTGGCGGTTATGATGAGTCTGTGGCTGAATCTCTTCAGCCGATCATGAATACTTGTGCCCAGATCTTTAACGCCAACAATAAAGATAGGCTACGGCGCTCCAGGGATCTCGAGCTCAAGCGAAGCAACAGTTTCATGACCACGCTGGTCGAGAACCTGCAGGCGGGCCTGTTGGTGGAGGACGAGGTGGGTAAGGTCTACGCCCTGAATCAGACCTATTGCGACATGTTCGGTAAAGATGAACTGCCGTTGATGATCGAAGGCGGGGACTGTGAAAATGAATTTGAGCTCAATCAGGCCCTGTTCAGTCAATCAGAGGCGTTCTTGCAGTGGCGCCAAGAGTGTCTGAGTGGTGCGAAGACCATTACCGGTAAGGAGTGGCTGCTGAGTGATGGCCGGGTCTTCGAGCAGGATTATATACCGATTTTTTTCGAGGATGAACAAGGCTTGATCCATCGTAGTCATCTGTGGAGCTATCGCGATATCAGCGAGCACAAGCAGATCCAGAAAACACTGGGGCAGGCAAAAGAGGCGGCCGAGGCGGCGGCAACAGCCAAGAGCCAGTTCCTGGCCACCATGAGCCACGAGATTCGCACCCCGATGAACGGGTTGCTGGGCATGTTGCACTTGCTGGGTAAGAGTGAGTTAGATACTTTGCAGCGGCGCTATCTGAATACCGCAGCGGGTTCGGGTGAAATGCTGATCAAGGTGATCAACGATATCCTCGATTTCTCAAAGCTTGAGGCGGATAAAGTGGAGCTGGAATCGATTCCATTTGAGCTGGTGCCATTGCTGGAAGAGAGCGTCTCCTTGCTGTTCATGGGTGCGCAGGAGAAAGGTGTTGAGCTGCTTTATTCGATTGTTCCCAATTTGCCACGTACGCTCAAGGGTGATCCCACTCGTTTGCGCCAGGTGCTAATCAACCTGATCAATAATGCCATCAAATTCACTGAGCAGGGCGATATAGTGGTGTATGCGACAAGGCTGGGGAACGGGCGGATCCGCTTTGGTGTACGGGATACCGGTATTGGCATGACTGATGAACAACAGCAACGCCTGTTCAAAGCCTTTAGCCAGGTTGACAGTTCTCATACTCGAAAATATGGTGGTACGGGTCTGGGGCTTGCGATTAGCCAGAAACTGATCATGGCCATGGATGGCGAGATACGCGTGACAAGTACTCCAGGCCTGGGCTCAGACTTTAGCTTCGACCTTTCACTTGAAGTTGTTGCAGATAGCAAGCCCGCACAACATATCCATGAAGGACTCACCGGTCAACGCATCCTGGTGGTAGACGACAACGAAACGCTGCGAATGTTGGTAAAAAGGATGCTGAGGCGGGTTGCTCATACGGGTGTTGCAATGAATGGCAGCGAGGCTCTGGAGCAATTGCGGGCAGCCGCGGCAGCCGGTGAACCTTATGATATTGCCATACTGGACTTGATGATGCCGGGCATGGATGGTCTAGAGCTGGCGCGTGCCATCCGTTCCGATAGCGCGTTGCAGGGTATGAAATTAATGATGTTCACCGGAATCGAACCGCTTGACGTAGTACCGGAAGTGGATGCCTGGATGACAAAACCGCTGCGACAATCCGAACTGTTCAACACGCTGTTACAGATGCTGGGCGAACAGACAGAGAAAATAGATGATACTCAGCTTCACGAAGAAAATCGGGAGTGGTGGTTTGGCGGTAGTAAACTGCTGTTGGTTGAAGACAATCACATCAACCAGGAGGTAGCACGGGAGTTACTTGGCACGGCAGGTTTTGATATCGATATTCGGGATAACGGTGCTGAGGCCTTGCAGGCGGTACAGGCAAATGACTACGACGTGGTACTGATGGATATTCAGATGCCAGTTATGGATGGCCTGGCGGCGACAGAGCAGATTCGTGCCCTGGGTGGGCGCCATACCCGGCTGCCTATTATCGCCATGACCGCTCATGCCCTGGGTGGCGATGGGGAGAAGAGTCTGGCCGCGGGTATGAATGGTCATCTCACCAAACCCATCGATCCGGCCGAGTTATTCCGGGAGCTGGCGCAGTGGCTTGAACCGGGACAGGGCTTTCCGGCTGCGAAAGCGGAGACACTGGCGCTGCCAACTGCCTCCCTGCCTGAGCTGCCGGGCATAGACGTTGCCGACGGTCTGCAGCGCCTGAATGGCAACGGGGCGGCCTATAAACGAATTCTGCGAGGTTTTCGCGACAAACAGGCTGACTCGGCGGAGAAAATGAAACAGCTGATTGATCAAGGGGAGTGGGACGAGGCAGCGCGGCTGGCACATACCTTAAAGGGTAGTGGCGGTAATCTCGGTGCTAAGCAGCTCTATAAAACAGCTGCAGTTATGGAGCAAGCCTGTCGCGCTGGCGATGCGGGCGCGGCCGAAGCGGGTTTTGGATTACTGCATGCCAGCCTGGCGCAGGTTATCGATGGTCTGGCTGTCTTGGCGGCGCAAGATCAGGTAGTGCAGACGACTTTGCCCCTGTCAGACTTTGATCCTAGCAGTGTGCGTGTGTCGCTGAATGAATTGCTGCAATTGTTGGATAGCGATCTGGGGGCGGCACAGGATCGTCTTGTGTCTCTGCAGCGGCAGGTTGTTGACAGTGACTATGCAGCATCTTTGAAAGAACTGGAGAACGCGCTAAACAGTTTCGATATAGATGCCGCCAAAGTAGTTATCCAAGGTTTGCAGATGGGCTAAATTGTTGTCGCCGGTGAGGGTAGGTCGGGGGGTGTGCCAGGGCAGTCAGGTTTTGTGTTTGACATCAGGGCCCGAGAAAAGGTGTAGATACATAAATCAACAAGCTCTAAGAGGTGAAGCATGTCCGAACGTACTTTATTGCTGGTGGATGACGAAGAAAATATTATGTCTGCCTTGACTCGTTTGTTGCGCCGCGATGGTTATAAGATCTACCGTGCCAATGGCGGTAAGGCAGGGCTGGAACTGCTCCAGCAGCATGAGATCGGCGTCATCATCTCCGATCAGCGTATGCCTGAGATGACCGGGGTGGAATTCCTGAGCGAGGTCAAGGAGCTTTATCCCAATACCGTACGCATGGTGCTGAGCGGTTACACCGACCTCAATTCTGTGACTGATGCCATTAATCAAGGTGCGGTTTACAAATTTCTGACCAAGCCGTGGGACGATGAGTTGCTGCGCAAGAATGTGACGGAGGCCTTTGAGCATTTCGAACTTAAAATGGATAATGAACGTCTGACGCGCGAATTGCATAGCGCGAATGAGCGGCTCAGCCAAATCAATAAGGATTTGGAGTCTCTAGTGGCAGAGGAGGCTGGCAAGGCCACGTCTAACCTGAAGGTGTTGCAGATGGAGCAGGAGATCCTGGATAGCCTTCCTATAGGCGTGGTGGGTGTGGATGATACTGGCCTGTTGGTGTTAGCCAACCTTAAGGCACAACAGTTGCTGGGGCAACAGGAACCGATAATCATAGGTGACCTGGCCCAGCACGTGCTGCCCGCAGTACTGATTGGTTTTCTGGCGCAGGGGCTGGAAGATGACAGCGAAATATGTACCACTCGGATAGGTGCTACTACAATTCAGGTGTTACGTAGCCGATTGGGGCGTTCATCCACTGGACAGGGCACAGTGTTGGTTTTGGTGCCAGACGCTAATATCTAGATAGTCCATGGATAATTATTGGTATCGAGGTGAATTATGGAATCTGTGGCAGGGGAGCAAGCATTAACACAGACTGAGATAGAGCGAGGTCTGCAGCGGTTGCCAGCATTGTCGGTGACAGTGACGCAATTACTTGAATTGACACAGAGTGATGATGTGGATGTGGAGCGGGTGGCCCGGACTGTTGCTCAGGATCCTGCGCTTTCTGCGCGTTTGTTGCGTGTAGCCAACTCCCCCTTTTTTGGTTTGGCGGGCGAGATAACCTCTATCAATCAGGCTTGCATGGTGCTGGGTATGAATACTGTGCGCAATCTGGCTGTGGCTGTGGGTGTGGGCAGTTGCTTCAGCAATAACAAGAACAGCAGGGATGAGCAAGGTCAATTGTGGCGGCAGGCAATGGAGAAGGCTGTCGCGGCCCAGGCATTGGCGCGTCGTTGCGGTCAGAATAGTGAGACGGCCTTTACTGCCGGTATGTTGCATGATCTGGGAAAAATGGTGATGGTCGCCTGTTTTGCAGAGACTAGGCAGAAAACACTCGCATATCAGGATTCGCATGGTTGTGCGTTGGAGGTCGCTGAACAGGCGTTCTTTGGCATGAACCACAGAGAGTTGGGGGGGGTGGTAGCCAGCCAGTGGTCTTTGCCGGTGTTGATAAAGCAGGTTATTGCTGGACAGCGTGAGGATGAAAGTGTGCCTCACCCCATGGTTGATATTGTGGTTTTGGCGGATGCTATCAGCAACAGAGTAATCCCCGGTAGCCTCGATAAGTTGTTTCAGAGCCTGCCTGAGAAGTCTATTCTGAGGTTGGGTCTGGATAGCGAGGCAATACAGGCATGGCTGGATGATGCTGAGTCAAGCCGGGCCATGGTGGACTTGCTGGCCTAGTTTTTATTTCGCACTTTATCAATGTCAATTGGGTTTGCATTTATTCGTCGTGTCGCTCTTGTTTTTAGCTGTATGCAATGAATAATTTCTCTGTTTGTAATGTTAATTAGGTGAGGTTAACCCCAGGTGCTGCTAGGGGACTCACCAAGATTTCCCTATACGGCGGTCATTATGAATCTTGGCTGAGTTTTTAATGGTTTGCCAATTTATCTGCGTTTACCGGCTGTTGTTATCATAATTTATATATAAAACAGTAATTTATATGTTATTATTGGCGTGATTTTTTACTTGTTTGGTTGAGGTTTTAGCGTATGTCAGGCAATAGTTTTGGAAAACTTTTTACTGTCACCACTTTTGGCGAGAGTCATGGCCTTGCACTAGGAGCGATTATTGACGGTTGTCCGCCCGGCTTGGAGATCAGTGAAGCCAATCTGCAGCTGGATTTAGATCGGCGCAAGCCGGGCACGTCGCGCCATACTACGCAGAGGCGTGAGGCGGATGAGGTGCAGATTATGTCTGGTGTGTTTGAGGGTAAGACCTCCGGCACGCCGATTGGTTTGATTATCCACAATACTGACCAGCGCTCGAAAGATTATTCCAATATCTCAAATTCATTTCGCCCTGGTCATGCCGACTATACCTATCAGCAGAAGTACGGTCTGCGTGATTATCGTGGTGGTGGTCGTTCTTCGGCGCGTGAGACCGCTATGCGTGTGGCTGCCGGTGCTATCGCCAAGAAATATCTGAAGGAAAAGTGTGGCATTGAAATTCGCGGTTATCTGTCGCAACTGGGACCAATCAAGGCGGAAAAGCTGGACTGGGATCAGGTCGGGCAAAACCCGTTCTTTTGTCCCGATGTTGACAAGGTGGCGGAGATGGAGGGCTACATGGATGCCCTGCGTAAGGAGGGTAACTCCATCGGTGCCCGCATCAACGTAGTGGCTAGTGGCATGATGCCTGGTCTGGGTGAGCCGATCTTTGATCGCCTGGAGGCGGATATCGCTCATGCCATGATGAGCATCAATGCGGTCAAGGGTGTCGAGGTCGGTGCTGGTTTTGCCAGTATTGAGCAGAAGGGTACTGAGCACCGCGATGAGATTACACCTGATGGTTTTCTCAGCAACAACGCCGGTGGGGTGTTGGGCGGCGTTTCATCCGGTCAGGACATTACGGTCAGCATGGCCTTGAAGCCAACCTCCAGTCTGCGTTTGCCGGGGCAAAGTGTCGATCTTGAAGGTAATCCGATCGAGGTGGTTACGCATGGCAGGCATGATCCCTGTGTCGGCATCCGCGCCACGCCGATTGCTGAGGCGATGTTGGCCATTGTGTTGATGGATCATCTGTTGCGACATCGAGCCCAAAATCTGGATGTGAATTCTCAAACGCCGGTGATTCCGGCGGGTGAGTCTTGATACCTCAGTAAGGCGCATGCCTTACTGGCGGTTCTCCAATTTCTATTTTTTCTTTTTTGCATCCATTGGGGTGCTGGTGCCGTATTGGTCGCTATATCTAAAGTCGCTGGGTTTCGGTCCAGCCGAGATAGGCGAGTTGATGGCGGTAATCATGGCCACCAAGATCGTTGCGCCAAATATTTGGGGTTGGATTGCTGATCATACAGGTCGGCGGGTGGATATTATTCGACTGACAACGTTGCTTGCTCTGATTGCCTTTGCAGCTGTTTTTCTGGGGCAGGGCTATTGGTGGATGGTGGCGGTGATGTGCCTGTTCAGTTTTTTCTGGAATGCTGCCCTGCCCCAGTTTGAAGCCACTACCATGAGTATGTTGGGCGACCAGACGCGTCACTATGGTCGTATTCGTCTTTGGGGGTCTGTGGGGTTTATTGTTGCTGTGGTGGCGCTGGGGCCGGTATTGGACGCGGTCGGTAGCAGCGCTATTCCAGTGGCGATATTGTTGTTGTTGATGGGACTGGTGGTATCGGCCTGGTTGGTGCCGTTGGAAAACGCCGCGCCGGTCGTGCATGTAGCAGGTTCACTCTGGCAGGTATTGCGGCGGTCTCAGGTGATGATCATCTTGCTGGTGTGTTTTCTGCTGCAGGCCAGTCATGGCCCGTATTACACCTTTTACACCATATATATGGAGGAGAATGGCTATAGTCGGGGCCTGATTGGTCAGTTGTGGGCGTTAGGTGTGGTGGCCGAGATTGGCGTGTTTCTGGTGATGCATCGCCTGCTGCCGCGTTATGGGGCCAAGACTTTGCTGTTGTTGAGCCTGGGGCTGACGACTTTGCGTTGGCTATTGGTTGCTTGGTATGTGAGTTCGCCGGTGGTGATGGTGTTCGCTCAGTTGTTGCATGCTGCAAGTTTTGGTATTTATCACGCGGTGGCGATTCATCTGATCCACAAGATGTTTACCGGTCGTCACCAGGGTAGGGGGCAGGCGCTTTATAGTAGTTTAAGTTTTGGCGCTGGCGGTGCGGTGGGTAGTCTGATGAGTGGTTATTTGTGGAGTGGTGTCGGTGCCACGGCAACTTTTCAGGTAGCTGCGTTGCTGAGCGCCGTGGCATTTTTGTTAGCTTGGCGTGGTCTGCGTTCAGAAACTTTATAAGTTTGTTGAAAACATTGTAGCTTGTGCATTGACGAGGCTGTTTTTGCCGAGTATTATTGCCCACCTTTAGCGCTGGTCGAGAATTTTACGGTCCTGGTGCACTAGAAATCGGGGTATAGCGCAGTCTGGTAGCGCGCCTGCTTTGGGAGCAGGATGTCGGGAGTTCGAATCTCTCTACCCCGACCATTTTCTAGTTCGGTTGGCGAGTGGTTTGGTTGTCGTTGACGCGGTAGATTTTGTGAATCATGCGCCCGTAGCTCATTCGGATAGAGCATCGGCCTTCTAAGCCGAGGGTAGCAGGTTCGAATCCTGCCGGGCGCGCCATTTCTTGATTCAGTCGAATATAAACGCTTCATGGTGGGCGTAGCTCAGTTGGTAGAGCCCCGGATTGTGATTCCGGTTGTCGTGGGTTCGAGCCCCATCGTTCACCCCATTTTCTTTAGCTAGTTTCGGGCCGTTAGCTCAGTTGGTAGAGCAGGTGACTCTTAATCACTTGGTCGAAGGTTCAAGTCCTTCACGGCCCACCATTTTTCCCCTCTAAAACACGCCTTGAGCCTTTCGTGCTCATTAGTTGTATTCGCGCTGTGATTATTTTCATGTTGATTGTGGCCGCTTTGTGTTTGTCACGGGCGATAGTATTCTCGGTCGAACTGTTAACGTTCGGGATTATTTCGTAGGTGGATATTTAATCATGGCACAAGACTAGGCTACTCACCCGGCTGCAGAAGTATCAGTCTTTGATTGAGCGTGATTTTGCTGTTGCCCGTTTTGACAATTTCAGGCAGATGATCTGGGTGGTTATTCAGGAACTGCGTGAGGCGTTTCGTGATGAGCAGAATGCTGAAGATGAGGTGGCTTACATCTTACCCGTTTGAATCGGGTTGTTGGTAGTGATTCGATTGATGAGATGCGTGCCGGGATGGTGGCGGCGGTTTTGATTGGTCGGGCTATGGAGGGCCGCAAGAGTAGTCGGCGGGCACGGCTGGAGGGATTGGGTGCTCAGCTTAATCGCGTGCGGCACGAATTGTTGGAGGTGCAAAAGGAGTTGGCGCTAGACCCAATGACACGGCTTTATAATCGGGCCTCTTTTGATGAGTTGCTGACAAAAACTATTGAGTTGAGTGTGTTTTCTGGTCAGAGTTCTTGTCTGTTGATGGTGGATGTTGATTTTTTCAAGAAAATCAACGATGCCTAGGGCGCGTCATTGGCGATGCCGCAGTATTGCGTGTGGCTTAGCAGGAATCTTAAGGGCGCCTCTGAAAATGTGCTTTTCACTCTCAAGGAGCACCGAGGATTGCGATAGCGGCATCAGCTTCATGTGCGAATCTCTCCGTGTGGTCCATATGCACCGCGGTTTAGTGCGCGCACAAAAAATCACTATTTTTGGGGGGTGCCCTTAAGTAAATATCCCTCTGCATATAAAAAATCTAAAACTGGGGTGATGAAACGGTCAGGTGTCTGTATAATGGCCGCATTCTTGGTCTTGGTGCCGTGTTTTTTAATGCGAAAGTGGCGGAATTGGTAGACGCGCTGGATTTAGGTTCCAGTGGGGTAACCTGTGAGAGTTCGAGTCTCTCCTTTCGCACCATATTTTTCTCCTGACTGTGTGGTCTGTGATGAAGGTTCCGATGGCGGCTTGTGAGTCATCGAAATAATCAATCAAGTGACGTCTGGCGTCCTTAAGGAATTGTTTATGCAAGTATCAGTAACATCAACTGAAGGTTTGGAACGTAGCATGACGGTGGAGGTGCCTGCCGACAAAATCAATGCTGAAGTACAGCAACGTCTGAAAAGTATGGCTGGACGTGTGAAGATTGATGGTTTTCGTCCCGGCAAGGTCCCTTTTACTGTTGTGCAGAAACGCTTCACCGCACAGGTGCGCGAAGAGGTTGAGTCTGAAATGTTGCGTAGTAGTTTTTACGAGGCAATCCAACAGGAAAATCTGCGCCCAGCCGGTACTCCGAAGATTGAAACAGCCGCTTCAGTTGATGATAAATTTGCCTTTACGGCCACCTTTGAAGTCTATCCTGACGTAAAAGTTGTAATTCCTGCCGATATGGTGGTTGAGAAGCCTGTTGTTGAAGCAGCTGATGCTGATGTAGATAATATGCTCAACAAACTTCGTAAACAACGTGCTGGCTGGGAAGAGACGGATCGTGCCGCTGAAATGGGTGATCAGCTGGTGTTTGATTTTCTGGGCAAGATTGATGATGTAGCCTTTGAAGGTGGTGAAGCCAAAGACTATGCTCTTGAGCTGGGCAGTAATCGTTTTATTGCTGGTTTTGAAGAACAGCTGGTTGGCGCCAAGGCGGGTGACTGTAAAGATGTAAATGTTACATTCCCTGAGAATTATCAGAGTGAGGCGCTAGCAGGCAAGCCGGCTGTTTTTGAGGTGGTAATCAAAAAAGTAAACGCGCCTAAGTTGCCTGATTTGGAAGATGCGGAATTTTTGAAGGCGCTGGGAGTCGAAGAAGGTGGTGTTGACGCATTGCGTAGCAATGTTCGCGAAAGCATCGAGCGTGAGTTGAAACAGAAAATTACTGCCTTGGTTAAAGATCAGTTGCTTGATAAGTTGCTAGCAGCCAATCCAATCGATCTGCCATCAGCATTGGTTGAAGATGAAATTACTCAGATGTCTAACCAAGCACGTCAAAGTATGGGTATGCAGGGTGAGATGGCAGTGACAGATGAAATTCGCAATGCTCTGAGTGATCGTGCCCGTCGTCGAGTTGGTCTTGGTCTGCTGGTTGGTGAGTTGATTCGTGAGAAGGGCTTTAAAGCTGATGCTGAAAATGTGCGTGCTCGTATCGAAGAAATGGCTGAGTCTTATGAAGATCCACAGTCTGTGCTAGCTTGGTATTATCAGGATAAGTCGCGTTTGTCTAGCGTTGAAGCACTAGTGCTTGAAGATCAGGTAGTTGATTGGCTGCTGTCTGAAATTAAGACTGAAGATGTCACTAAAACGTTCGATGACATAATGCAGGTCCAATAATAAATTAAGGGGCTACGCCCCTTTTTTTTGAAGCTGATATTTTTTGTGTCATGTACGGGTGTGTTTTAGATGGTATTTTGTCGTAAAGGGATATTAAACGATGACCGATAATATGGTGGCAGGAATGAGTTCGAAAATTATGGCATCAGGTTTAGTGCCAATGGTGGTGGAACAGACTGCTCGAGGCGAACGAGCCTATGATATTTTTTCACGCCTACTGAAGGAGCGAGTCATATTTCTAACCGGTCAGGTCGAAGATAATATGGCGAATTTGATAGTCGCTCAGTTGTTGTTTCTTGAGTCGGAAAACCCTGACAAAGATATACATTTGTACATAAATTCTCCAGGCGGTGTTGTGACGTCAGGTCTGTCAATTTACGACACCATGCAGTTTATCAAGCCTGATGTTAGCACCATGTGCATGGGTCAGGCTGCCAGTATGGGGGCCTTGTTGTTGGCCGGTGGAGCAGCAGGTAAGCGTTACTGTCTACCACATTCCCGGATTATGATTCACCAGCCTCTGGGTGGTTTTCAAGGGCAGGCGTCGGATATTGATATTCATGCTAAGGAAATTTTGTCCGTCAGGGATAGATTGAACTCGATTTTGTCTAAGCACACGGGACAATCAATGGAAAAGGTTCAGCAGGATACTGACCGTGATAACTTTCTCAGTGGTCAGGATGCAGAAGAGTATGGTTTGATTGATAAGGTTTTGGATGAGCGTGTTTAAATGCCTGTAGCAGGAATGTATCTTGCTTTAAAACTGTGGATAGTTGATCACATTGAGGTGGAAGTATGAGCGACGACAATAACAATACTGGTGAAGACAGCAAGAAATTGCTGTATTGCTCGTTTTGTGGTAAAAGCCAGCACGAAGTAAGGAAACTCATTGCCGGGCCATCGGTATTTGTCTGCGATGAATGCGTAGATCTATGCAACGACATCATTCGTGAAGAATTGCAGGAAGGTAGCGTTGTCGGCAAAGACAGCAAGTTGCCCGTGCCTCGCGAGATTAATGGCAGCCTAGATGATTACGTTATCGGTCAGGGACCCGCTAAAAAGGTCTTGTCAGTTGCCGTGTACAATCACTACAAACGTCTTGAGGCTGGGCAGGAGAAAGATGATGTCGAGCTGACTAAAAGTAATATTTTACTGATAGGGCCGACCGGTAGTGGTAAGACCCTGCTGGCTGAAACTTTAGCCCGTTTGCTCGATGTACCATTCGCCATTGCTGATGCAACCACGCTGACCGAAGCGGGCTATGTTGGTGAGGATGTTGAGAATATCATCCAGAAGTTGTTGCAAAAATGTGATTACGATGTCGATAAAGCGCAGACAGGTATAGTCTATATTGATGAAATCGACAAGATTTCACGTAAGTCTGATAATCCATCTATTACTCGCGATGTTTCCGGTGAGGGTGTTCAGCAAGCCTTGTTGAAGCTGATTGAGGGTACGGTTGCCTCAGTTCCACCGCAGGGTGGACGTAAACATCCGCAGCAGGAATTTTTGCAGGTTGATACTTCCAATATTTTGTTTATCTGTGGCGGTGCCTTTGCTGGTCTTGATCGTGTTATTCGTGACCGTTCTGAAAAAGGTGGCATCGGCTTTTCAGCCGAGGTGAAGAGCAAGGACGAGAAAAAGAATTTCAGTGAAGTTTTGCGTTCTGTTGAGCCTGAGGATTTGGTTAAATATGGTTTGATTCCTGAGTTTGTCGGCCGTTTGCCGGTTGTTGCCACTCTTGAAGAGCTGGATGAGGAGTCGCTGATCAGTATTCTGACAGAGCCGAAAAACGCCATTACTAAGCAGTATGCAAGGTTGTTTGAAATGGAAGGTTGTGAAGTTGAATTCCGTGAAGATGCCTTGCGTGCTGTCGCTCATAAGGCCATGGAACGTAAGACTGGTGCGCGTGGTTTGCGCTCCATTCTGGAAAATGCGTTACTCGACACTATGTACGACCTACCATCTCTGGAAAATGTCACAAAAGCCGTTATTGATGAAGGTGTTATCAATAAAACCTCAGAGCCCCTATTGATTTATGGCCAGGCCGAGCAGCAAGCTCGCGTGGCCAGTAAAGACAGCTAAAATATCTTTATAATCGGGCTTGATTTTCGCAAGCCCGGCCACCATAGTAGTTTCAATATGGATTTCATACGCGGATAAATCCCGCATGGTTCGTGAATTTTCCTTCCTCTTGGGGCTGTCTGTCGATGGCCCGCCTGAAATAACAGAATTGTGGTTGAGGTTTTTAATATGAGTACGAGTGACCAAGAAGAAAGCGCACTGATTGTGAGCAAGGTTTTTCCAGTGTTGCCACTGCGTGATGTGGTTGTATATCCACACATGGTTATTCCTTTGTTTGTCGGTCGACAAAAATCTATCATGGCCCTCGAGTCAGCGATGGAGCAGGACAAAAAAATCCTTTTGGTGGCGCAGCAAAGCGCATCGCTTGATGACCCTCAGCCCGACGATATTTATAGCATCGGTACACTTTCAAATATTTTGCAATTGCTGAAACTCCCTGATGGCACTATCAAGGTGCTGGTGGAGGGGATTGAGCGTGCGGAATTAATCAAGTACGTTGATGATAAAGAATTCTTTACTGCCGAAGTCTCGGTGCTTGAATGTGAAGTCTTGGAGGAGCGTGAGTCCGAAGTGCTGGTGCGTTCATTGCTGAATCAATTTGAGCAGTATGTGAAGCTTAACAACAAGATTCCGCCTGAAATATTATCATCGCTTGCTGGAATTGATGATGGTGGTCGACTGGTTGATACCATCGCCGCGCACATGTCTATGAAGATTGATGAGAAGCAGAGTGTGTTGGAACAGGTTAATGTGCGTGATCGTCTGGAAGAAATGATGGGCCTACTGGAGTCTGAGATCGATTTGCTGCAGGTAGAGAAACGCATTCGTGGCCGTGTCAAACGACAAATGGAAAAGAGCCAGCGTGAGTATTATCTGAATGAGCAGATGAAGGCAATTCAGAAAGAGCTAGGCGACATGGATGAAGCCCCAAATGAGGTTGAAGATTACGCCAAAAAGATTGATAAAGCAGGAATGTCAAGAGAGGCCAAGACCAAGGCCAAAGCTGAGCTAAACAAGCTTAAGATGATGTCACCGATGTCAGCTGAGGCGACTGTGGTACGAAATTACATTGACTGGATGGTCGGTGTGCCGTGGAAAAAACGCAGCAAGATTTGCAATGATTTGGTCAAGGCTGAGACCGTGTTGGAAGCGGATCATTATGGTTTGGAAAAGGTTAAAGAGCGGATTCTTGAATACCTGGCGGTACAGCAGCGTGTTAGTAAATTAAAGGGGCCTGTGCTGTGCCTGGTAGGCCCGCCTGGGGTTGGTAAAACTTCATTGGGGAGGTCAATTGCTCGTGCGACAGGGCGTGAGTTTATTCGCATGTCTCTGGGTGGGGTGCGTGATGAAGCTGAAATTCGTGGTCATCGTCGTACCTATATTGGCTCTATGCCTGGCAAGGTTGTCCAAAACATGGCGAAGGCAAAGGTGCGTAATCCGTTGTTTCTTTTAGACGAAATTGACAAGATGGCAATGGATTTTCGCGGTGATCCGTCTTCAGCAATGCTTGAGGTATTAGATCCGGAGCAAAATAACAGCTTCAACGATCATTACATGGAGGTCGATTACGACCTGTCCGATGTCATGTTTGTAGCTACTGCCAATAGCCTGAATATCCCGGGTCCGTTGCTGGACAGGATGGAAGTTATTCGTCTGTCTGGTTACACCGAAGACGAGAAGGTCAATATCGCGCAGCGTTATCTTGTCTCAAAACAGATTGAGGCCAATGGCCTGGATAAGACTGAAATAGCTATTAGTGAATCAGCTATTCGTGATGTGATTCGCTACTATACTCGTGAGGCAGGGGTGCGTGGTTTGGAGCGTGAGCTTTCCAAAATTTGTCGCAAAGTGGTTAAAAATATCTTGCTGCAAGGTAAAGAAAAGGTCGCAAAGAAAGTTTCGATTACGCCACGTAACCTGGAAAAATATCTGGCTGTAAAACGTTTCCGTTTCGGTAAGGCCGAAGAGAATGATCAGGTTGGCCAGGTGACTGGTTTGGCCTGGACTGAGGTTGGCGGTGAGTTGCTTACTATTGAGGCCGCCATAGTCCCAGGTAAAGGTAAGTTGACAATCACAGGTCAGTTGGGTGATGTGATGCAGGAATCGGTTCAAGCGGCAATGACCGTCGTCAGAAGCCGGGCTGAGGCCTATGGTTTGGAGGAAGACTTCTATCAAAAACAGGATGTACATATACACGTACCTGAAGGCGCGATCCCTAAAGATGGTCCGAGTGCCGGGGTCGGAATGTGTACAAGCCTGGTCTCTGTTTTGACCAACATTCCGGTTAAGGCTAGTGTGGCGATGACTGGTGAGATTACCTTGCGGGGTGAAGTATTGCCTATTGGTGGCTTGAAGGAAAAACTTTTGGCGGCGCACCGCGCTGGAATTAAAGCAGTTTTAATTCCATCTGAGAATGAAAGAGACCTGGCAGAAATACCTCAAAATATTAAGGAACAACTTGAGATTCATCCGGTAAAATGGGTTGATGAGGTCTTGCAGTTCGCCTTACAACATATGCCTGAGGTGGCTGCAATTGCTTCGGTTGGAAAAAAAGTAGTTTCGAAAACTAAAAAAACAAAGCAGGAAGGTCTCAGACATCACTAAATAAAGGGCTTAGTGCTGTTATGTGCTTGACATTTGATGTCGAGAAAAGTATAAAATTCAGCTCTACCGAACTGATCCATGGATGGTCAGCCAATAATAAATAAAAACTAACATTCCTAAGTTGCCATACCTTTTAGTGTTTGGATTTAGCGTTCGATCAGATTGGTGCGCTAAGGATGTTAACTGTTAGTTTTTTAATGGTGCCGGAGTGGTCAAGAGAATTTTTTTTGTTTCATGCTCGTTATTCGCGGTGCATGGATAATGATTTTACATAGGAGTATTCGTAGTGAATAAAGCAGAATTGATTGAAGCAGTTGCCGAACATGCAGAAATGACCAAAGCTGAAGCTGGGCGTGCTGTAGATGCAGTTGTTAGCTCTATTACAGCAGCAATGAAAGATCAGGATGATGTTTCCCTGATTGGCTTTGGTACTTTTACTGTACGTGATCGTGCTGCACGTACTGGTCGTAACCCGCAGACCGGTGAAACCATTCAGATTGCTGCAGCAAAAGTTCCAGCATTTAAGGCTGGCAAAGCCCTGAAGGATGCTGTAAACTAGCCGCTCTTTTGAACGGGTGCTTAGCTCAGTTGGGAGAGCGTCGCCCTTACAAGGCGAATGTCGGGGGTTCAAGTCCCTCAGCACCCACCAGATTTTTTAAAAGTTTAAGTGTGGAGTGGTAGTTCAGTTGGTTAGAATACCGGCCTGTCACGCCGGGGGTCGCGGGTTCGAGTCCCGTCCACTCCGCCAACAGTTTTAGATAAGGGCGCAGAGCTGTTATAGCCTGCGCCCTTTTTTATTAATTTTAGAAACCAACCCATCAAAAGAATTTCAAAAAGCCATGTTGCAACAAATACGTGATAAAGCGCAAAGTTGGATAGCCATTGCCATTGTTGGTTTGCTGGTCCTGGGCCTTTCAACCGTCGCTTGGGACGCTTATTTCAGTCCTGATCCAGAAGTGCCTGTAGCCAAGGTGAATGGTGAAAAGATTACCTCCAATGAGTTTCAGCGAGCCTATTCACAACAGCGCGCCAGGTTGCAGCAAATGCTCGGCGGTGCAGATATTAGCCAGTTTATTCCTGATGAGCTTGAATTCAAAAAAAGCATTCTTAAGCGTCTTGAAGAAGAAGAGCTGATCTTTCAGGCGGCAGTTGCCGCCGGTTATCGTGTCAGTGATGCCTTGCTAGCGCAGCAGATTCGTAATTTTGAAGTGTTTCAAGCCGACAGTCAGTTTGATTCAGCTCTGTATGAGCAGTGGTTGAGATCAAACTATATGTCTGCAGGTGAATTTGAAGAGATGCTTCGCCGTGATGTTCTGCTGCAGCAATATCGTCTCGCTGTGGGCGCAACCAGCTGGAGTACAGATCAAGAACGTGATGCTTTGTTAAGGTTGCAAGAACAAAAGCGTGATGTTGGGTTCGTTACAATTGCAGTAGCGAACTATCTAGACAAGGTCAATATTTCTGATGAAGAGGCTCAGGCCTATTACGATAATAACGCCAGCAGATTTGCAACCCAGGAAAAGGTCAGTATTGAATACCTGGAATTGAATATCGCCGATATTAGTAAGGACGTCGATGTTGATGAGGCCAAGCTGCAGGAGATTTATCAAGAACGTAAATCTGATTTCGGCGCTCCCGAAGAACGGCGTACCCGTCACATCATGATCGAGGTGGCTGGTGATGCAACAGCAGAACAGCTCAAAAGTGCGCGTGACAAAGCCGAAGCCTTGTTGAAGCAGATTGCTGAGGAAGGTGCCACATTTGAGACGCTTGCGCGTGAAAATTCAGATGATATTGGCACCGCCAACGATGGTGGTGATCTTGGTTATCTGAGTTATGACTCAATGATTGACCCAGTCTATGCAGATACCGCATTTGCGCTCAAAAAAGATGAAGTCAGTGATGTTGTTAAGTCGGCCTACGGTTTTCACATTATCAAGCTTGAAGGTATTAATGCCGGCCAGGTTAAGGCCTTTGCCGAGATTAAAACTGAGCTTGAACAGGAGTATCGTCGCCATCAGGCTGAGGACAGATTTTTTGAACAGGGCGAAATACTTGCTAATATGACGTTTGAAAATCCGGATACCTTGTCAGTAGCAGCTCAAGAGCTTGGTTTAAGTGTTGCTACAAGCGATCTATTCAGTCGTGATGGCGGTGCTGGAGTTGCAAATAATGATCGAATCCGTGCGGCCGCTTTTGCAGAAGAGGTTTTGCTACAGGGACTGAATAGTCAGCCGTTGGAGCTGGCTGGCGATCGCGTAATGGTGTTGCGTATAAAGGATCATCAACAATCATCAATTCGTCCTTTCGATGATGTCAAAGTCGAGATTGTTAAAGTTCTTAGACAACAGGCGGCGGAGGCGATGGCCGAGAAAGAAGGTAAGGCTGTTCTTGAGTTGCTGACTGATAACAATACGCTTGAATCAATAGCGACTGAGCGTAAGCTGAAATGGAATCATCCTGAGGCCATTAAGCGAAATTCAGCTACGGTAGCAGCAGATATTAGTCAGAAGGCCTTTCGACTGGATCGTCCTGAAACAGCAAAGGCCGTGCATGCCGGACTGCGTATGAGCTCTGGTGACTATGTTGTGATTGCGCTGTTTAGCGTCCTTGATGCTGATATTAAATCTGTAGAGTCTGGTGCCGCGCAATCAATCAAGGATCAGCGTGCGCGCTACTATGGTGCCAGTGAATTATCGGGTGCTATGACAGATATGCGTCAGTCTGCAGAAATTAAAGAATACCCGGAAAACTTGTAATTAAGTCTGGCCCAGACTGGGGCGGGGATTTAACTAAATGAAGCTTAAGCTACATTGGTAAACCCCGAATGTCCTGATGCTGGCATTTACTTCAGTGGCAGCTTTGGCCGTTTGGGTGGCAAGATATTACTCTATATGCAACCACTGGTGTACGGGCAATTCTGATTGGATTGATGGTGGTCAATAGTCTACAGCTTGGAGTTAATCGGCCTGTCAGAAGGTGGTTCTGTTATTGCCGCCAAGGTTGTAGGTAAGGATGCAGTTGAAGTCTTTCCGCGTATGGCGCCGACCAGTGCTGTTGATGCTCAGATGCTGAAATTGATCTTTTCCAGTTTGTTGTATGGTTTCGACGGGTGTCTTTAACCCTCTGGCTGGTTTGTGTTGTATTTATGTGGCACGGTGGTGGTTATTGCTAGACTCGAAGGTGAGCAGTGCGCGCTGACCATGGATGAAGAAGAGGCGCGAATAGAGTATCGCGCTTAGGGCTGATTATTTTGGACACAAAAAAGGCGAATCATCGTGGTTCGCCTTTTTTGCGTCCGTTGTCCGCTGGCCTAGGTATCCATCGCCATGCCAATAATATTGTAACCAGAGTCAACATGGGTAATTTCACCAGTGATGCCAGCCGCCAGATCAGAGCAGAGGAAGGCGGCTGTATTGCCTACATCTTCGGTAGTGATGTTGCGACGCATTGGCGCAAAGCTTTCAACGTGGCCCAGCATCTTGCGGAAGTCGCTGATGCCGGCGGCGGCCAGTGTTTTGATCGGGCCGGCAGAGATGCCGTTGACACGAATGCCGTCAGGCCCCAGGCTTTCAGCCATGTAACGGACATTTGCTTCAAGGCTGGCTTTGGCCAGCCCCATGACGTTGTAGTTGGGCATGGCGCGCTCAGCACCAAGATAGCTCATGGTCAGCATGGCGCCGTTGCGGCCTTCCATCATGTTGCGGCCGGCCTTGGCCAGGGCGGCGAAACTGTATGAGCTGATTTCGTGAGCGATATTAAAACTGCCGCGGGTAACAGCATCGAGGTAGTCACCTTCAAGTGCCTCGCGTGGTGCAAAGGCAACGGAGTGGACGATAATGTCAACGTGATCCCAGAAGTCATCCAGACGTTCGAAGACACGCTCAATATCGGCATCGCTGCTGACATCGCAAGGCAGGATGATGTCAGAATCAACTTCGGCAGCTAACTTTTCAACACGTGATTGGAGTTTGTCGTTCTGATAGGTGAAGGCGAGTTCAGCTCCCTGGTTTTTCATTGCCTGAGCACAGCCCCAGGCAATAGAGCGGTTGCTGGCGAGACCGACGATTAATGCGCGTTTTCCTTCTAGAAATCCCATAGATCACCTGTGTTGTTTGCTTATTTGTTAAACTGTTGGCTGTAATTCTAGCAGGTTTTGCCTGATAGAAATGGTGTAAATAAATAAGATAGTCCTCCTGCTTTGCCGGGGGAGACTTAACTTTACCTCGTTAACGCGTCTGAATACCGCCAGCGGAAAGTTGTGTTTTCAGGCTCAAATTTTGGTAAGTTATGGCCTGCTGTAAGGGAATTGAAAAATTGTTAGAGAAAGCCACCACTCAATGGGGATGATGAAGCGCACTTGCAGGTGGGCCTGTCTGGGCTATGTCTTATTGTTACTGGGCTGCGGTGAGCAGAGTTGGAACAATCCCTATCCTGAAGAAGATGCGAATAAGAATATTCTTTATTCTTCTTTTTCTGAACGCCCCAAACATCTTGATCCCATACGTGCCTACAGCTCTAATGAATATGCCTTCATCGCCCAAATCTATGAGCCACCTTTGCAATATCATTACCTCAAACGCCCATACACGCTGGTGCCTTTGACCACTACGGTAATGCCAAAGCCTATCTATTATGATGAGGCGGGCAATAAACTATTGTCTGATGCCAGGGCAGAACAGATTGCCTATACGATTTATGATATCAAGATTCAACCGGGCATCATGTTTCAACCCCATCCAGCCTTTGCCACTGATGAGGCTGGTAAGCCTCTTTATCATGAACTGACTTTGTCTGAACTGGAAAAGATCCACGTGCTGGGTGACTTTGAACAGACGGATACGCGAGAACTGACCGCAACTGATTACGTTTATCAGATGAAGCGGTTGGCCCATCCTAAATTGCATTCGCCCATTCTCGGTATCATGTCGGATTACATCGTGGGCCTGAACGAATATGCCAAGACCCTGAACGAAGCCTATGAAGCCTTGCCAAAACTGCAGGACGTTGCTTATTTGGACTTAGGACAATATCCACTCGAGGGTGTACAGGTCCTTGATCGCTACAGCTATCGCATCAAGGTTAAAGGCAAATATCCGCAGCTACTTTATTGGCTGGCGATGCCGTTTTTTTCCCCCATGCCAGCCGAGGTGGATCGTTTTTATAGTCAGCCGGGCATGGCAGAGCGCAACATCAGTCTGGACTGGTATCCGGTCGGCACCGGCCCGTATATGTTGACAGTGAACAACCCCAACCTGCGTATGGTGCTGGAACGTAATCCCAATTTTCATGGTGAACGCTATCCCACGGAGGGTATGCCTGAAGACCAGGCGAGTGGTTTGTTGGAAGATGCCGGTAAACCGCTGCCGTTTGTTGACAAGGTGGTCTATAACCTGGAAAAGGAAACCATTCCTTACTGGAATAAATTCCTGCAGGGTTATTACGATACATCAGGCATTAGTTCAGATAGCTTTGACCAAGCCGTCAAGGTCAGCGAAGGTGGTGAAGTTGGCTTGACCGAGGAGATGGCAGCGAAGGGCATACGTCTCTCCACTGCCGTGGCCACTTCAAGCTTTTATATGGGCTTCAATATGCTTGACCCGGTCATCGGTGGTTATGATGACCGGGCTCGAAAGTTGCGTCAGGCCATTGCTATCGCCGTCGATTATGAAGAGTACATCTCCATTTTCTCCAATGGACGTGGTATTGCGGCCCAAGGACCGCTGCCCCCCGGTCTGTTTGGCCATCGTGACGGTGAGCAGGGCGTTAATCACTATGTCTATGACTGGGTTAATGGTACGCCGCAACGCAAGTCCATCGATGCAGCTAAAAAGTTGTTACAAGAGGCCGGTTATGGCGGTGGTGTAGATGCTGAAAGCGGTAAACCCCTGGTGTTGCATTTTGATGTGACTAGCAGTGGCCCGGATGATAAGGCGCTGCTGGAGTGGTTTCGCAAGCAATTCAAAAAACTCGACATCCAGTTGATGTTGCGCAGCACCGATTACAATCGCTTCCAGGAAAAGATGCGCAAGGGTAATGCGCAGATCTTTATGTGGGGTTGGAATGCCGATTATCCCGACCCGGAAAACTTCCTGTTTTTGTTGCATGGTCCCAATGGTAAGGTTAAATACTACGGCGAGAATGCAGCCAACTATGATAATCCTGAGTTTAATCGCCTGTTTGAGCAGATGAAAAATATGGACAACAGTCCAGCGCGGCAGGTGATCATCGACCAGATGGTGGAGATTAGCCGCCGTGACGCGCCATGGCTCTGGGGTGTGCATCCCAAGCAATTTTCCCTGACCCATGCCTGGTATTTCAATTCCAAACCCAACCTGATGGCCAATAATTCCCTGAAATACAAACGCATTGATCCGCTCTTGCGTGATGCGAAGCGCAAAGAGTGGAATCCACCGCTGGTCTGGCCGATCCTGGTGATTGTTTTTGCATTGTTTTTGGCCACTTTGCCAGCAGTGATTATCTATTGGCGCAAGGAACATCAACCGCAGCATCGTCAGGCGGAGTTGAACTAATGCTGGCCTATATTATCCGTCGTATTCTTTATGCTTTGCCGATCCTGATAGGGGTGAACATCATCACCTTTACATTATTCTTCGTCGTCAACAGCCCGGACGATATGGCACGAATGCAATTGGGGGCCAAGTATGTCACCGAAGAGGCTATTGATAAATGGAAAGTCGAACGTGGTTATGACAAGCCATTGCTAATCAATGACCAGGCCTCGGGTACAGCAACCTTTACCGATACCATTTTCTACGACAAATCGATCAAGTTGTTCGCCTTTGATTTTGGCCGCTCCGACAGTGGCCGCGATATTGGTTATGACATTGGCCAACGAATGTGGCCCAGCCTGGCCATCGCCTTGCCGAATTTGGTCATTGGCCTGTTGGCATACATTACCTTTGCCATGTTGATGGCCTTTTTTCGTGCCACCTATGTTGATGTCGGCGGTGTCATCCTGAGCGTTGTGCTGATGTCCATCTCGGGGCTGTTCTATATTATTGGTGGTCAGTATCTGGTGGGTAAGCTGTTGCACTTGGTGCCGGTGTCCGGCTATGACTTGGGGTTAGAGGCGATCAAGTTTCTGATCCTGCCAGTGTTGATCGGTGTGGTGGCGGGGATTGGCTCAAGTACCCGTTGGTACCGAAGTATTTTTCTCGAGGAGATAGGCAAGGACTATGTTCGCACGGCACGGGCCAAGGGCATGGCGGAATTGGCGGTGCTGTTCAAGCATGTGTTGAAAAACGCCATGATTCCAATCCTGACCGGTGTGGTTGTGGTGTTGCCACTGTTGTTCATGGGCAGCCTGATTACGGAATCCTTTTTTGGTATTCCCGGCCTCGGCAGCTACACCATTGATGCCATTAATGGCCAAGACTTTGCCATCGTCCGAGCCATGGTATTTCTCGGTTCGGTGCTCTATATCCTCGGTCTTATACTGACGGATATCTCCTATACGCTGGTGGACCCAAGGATCAGACTGTCATGAGCCTGATGCCTGTTTTGCTCTGGACCGATGCACTGATCTTCTTTCTGGTGTTGGTAGTTGTCGGCGCTGTATTCTATGCGCGAGACAAGGAGCATTTGACAGCACCCTGGCGCCAGGTGATGCGCAGTCGCATGGGCGTGGCTTCGATGCTGGTGTTGCTGGTCTATGTCTGTATCGGGCTGTTGGACTCCATGCACTTCCGCAAGGCCCTGCCTAATCAGGTCAATGTCAACGAGGTGAGTAAGGCCGGCGAGGTGCATTACTCTTCCGAGGTGTTGAGTGTTTTGGATGTTCTGATGGGTTCGATCAAGACCAAAGTCGAAACTACCTATTCGGCACCGTTTGCCACCCATGCCTTTGCTCGTGAGATGGTGCAGCTGCCAGATGGTCAGCAGTTACGCATCTATCCACGTTTGAAATATGGCGGTGCGCATCTGGATAATCCAGAAACAGATCGTTTCGCTGATATTGCTTCCAGTTCCGTGTTGGCGGTATTACTGGGTCTGTTTGCCTGGCTTGTGTTTGCCTCGTTATTGGTGGCTTGGTTGGCAAAACGTCAGTCCGTTTCCTTTAATGAGATGTTGGCTTCGATGCTAAAAGGGCGCACAGATATTCCTTGGCGGGTGTTGTTGTTGACGCTTGGTATTGTGATTGTTTTGCTCTGCTGGTTTGCCTTGCTGGGGCCCAAATATCACATCCTTGGCACCGACAAGGTGGGGCAGGATGTCTTTTATCTATCAATGAAGAGTGTTCGCACCGGGCTAATGATTGGTACTTTGACAACTTTGGTGATGCTGCCGTTTGCGATCATGTTGGGCATCATGGCGGGTTATCTGCGTGGCTGGGTTGATGACGTGGTGCAGTATCTATATACCACTCTGAGTTCGATTCCAGGGGTATTGCTGATCGCTGCGGCGGTGTTGATGTTGCAGGTCTATATCGCCAATCATCCGGAAATGTTCGAAACTGATGCGGCGCGTGCCGATATGCGTCTGTTGTTTCTCATTGTCATCCTTGGTATCACCAGCTGGACCGGGTTGTGTCGAATATTGCGCGGTGAGGCGATGAAACTGCGTGAGATGGATTACATTGAAGCGGCGGTGGCCTTTGGTGTCGGCAAGGGCAAAATTATCACTCGTCACATCCTGCCTAATGTGATGCACATAGTCATGATTACCGTGGTACTGGATTTCAGTGGTCTGGTGTTGGCCGAGGCAGTGTTGTCCTATGTGGGCGTCGGCGTTGATCCAAGCATGCATTCCTGGGGCAATATGATTAATGGCGCCCGCCTGGAAATGGCGCGTGAGCCGATGGTATGGTGGTCGCTGCTGGCGGCCTTCATCTTTATGTTTGTATTGGTACTGGCCGCCAATCTCTTTTCCGATGCAGTGCGCGATGCCTTTGATCCGCGCCTGAGAAAATAAAGCTAAAGCAAGGCATGAGTGAAACATTATTAAGCGTCCGTAACCTGAAGACCTGGTTTTCTATCGGCAAAAATACAGCCCGTGCGGTGGACGGGGTCAGCTTCGATATCGCCCGGGGTGAGACCTTTGCCCTGTTGGGTGAGTCTGGCTGTGGAAAATCCATGACCTCGCTCTCGATCATGCAGTTGGTGCCACAGCCGGCCGGTAAGATTGTTGAAGGTGAAATCCTGCTTGAGGGTGAAGACCTGCTCAATCTACCTGAGTCTGGTATGCGTAACGTGCGCGGCAATCGCATTGCCATGATCTTTCAGGAACCCATGACCTCGCTCAATCCAGTCTTGACCGTGGGGCAGCAGATCGGCGAGAGTCTGTTGCGTCATAAGGATATGAAGGGGCGTGCCGCCCGTGCACGGATTCTGGAGTTGCTGGCCGCGGTGGGTATCCCTGCGCCGGAAAGCCGTATCGACGAATATCCGCACCAGCTCTCGGGCGGTATGAAGCAGCGCGTTATGATCGCCATTGCCCTTGCCGGCGAGCCGGATCTATTGATCGCTGATGAGCCGACCACCGCGCTGGATGTCACCATTCAGGCTCAGGTGTTGCAGCTGTTGCGTGATCTGCAGAAAGAGACCGGTATGGCGATCCTGTTGATCACCCATGACCTGGGAGTAGTGTCAGAGATGGCCGATGGGGTGGCGGTGATGTATGCAGGCCAGATAGTGGAACAGGCCAGTCGCGAACAGTTCTTTGCGAATCGAAAACACCCTTACAGCCGCAAACTGTTTGATTCGCTGCCGGACATGGAAAAGCGTGATCAGGCACTGGAGGTGATCAAGGGGTCGGTGCCATCCCTATCGCAGCAGTTCAAGGGGTGTCGCTTTGAGGGGCGTTGTGATTTTGCTTGGACACCTTGCCGTGAACAGTTACCTGAATGGTTGCAGGTTGATGCCGGGCATCAGGTCCGTTGTTTTCGCGCCGATGCGAGTCTGATGGCTCAGTGGCCCGAGATTGTAAAAATTGTGCCGCAAAAGATTCAGCCACACGAGGCTAGCGCCGCAGAAAGGCCCTTGTTACAGGTGAACGGGCTCAAGGTACATTTTCCTATCCGCAAGGGTTTGCTGAAGCGGGTAGCTGGTTATGTCTACGCCGTCGATGATGTCGATCTGCAGATTGAAGCGGGTAAGACCCTGGCGCTGGTGGGTGAATCAGGCTGTGGCAAGACCACGGCGGGGAAGGCGATCCTGCAACTGAACCGTCCCACTGCGGGTGAGGTGCTGTTTGAGGATGAAGACCTAGTACATCTCAGTGGTGAGAAACTGCGTAAGCGTAGGCGTGATTTTCAGGTCATCTTCCAGGATCCATTTTCATCCATGAATCCACGCATGATGATCGGTGACATTATCGAAGAGGGGATGATAGCCCAAGGCGTAGGCGGCAATGCCCAGCAGCGCAGCGTCAGGGTTGATACCCTGCTGGAACAGGTAGGTCTGTCGGTGGAGATGCGTAATCGTTATCCGCATGAATTCTCGGGTGGCCAGCGGCAGCGCGTCTGCATCGCCCGTGCCTTGGCGGTAGAACCCAAACTGATCGTCTGTGATGAACCGACCAGCGCCCTGGATGTGTCGGTGCAGGCGCAGATTTTAAATCTTTTGAAAGAGCTGCAGACGGAATACGATCTGTCTTACCTGTTTATCACCCATAATATTTCAGTCGTCGCCTATCTGGCCCACGAAGTAGTCGTGATGTATCTCGGTCGTATCGTCGAACGCGGCAAAGTAGAGGATGTACTGGAAAAGCCCTTGCACCCTTATACTCAAGCCCTATTAGCTGCTGTGCCGACCATTGACCAGGAAAGCAAGCAGGAAGTGGTGCGCTTGGAAGGTGACATTCCATCGCCGATTGCGCCACCGAGTGGTTGTTACTTTCACCCCCGCTGTCCCCATGTGATGCCGGTTTGTCGCCAGAAGTATCCTGACACAAGTAATATCACTAACGGACATTCTGCCCACTGTCATCTGCTCGATCCTGGGCCAGGGTAGATGCGGAATTTATGATTGACTTGAAGGGTATGTAACGGACTGGATCGAGTTGATAATAATTCTGGTGCTAACCCTCGGCGGAGATAAAAGGCTGTTAAGGATTTTATTTATGCAACTATGTACTTAGAAAATCCCCCGTTGTTGTTTGGCCTGTTAGGCAATCCGTTTTTGATTTCATCAGACCATAAAAAAGGAGGCAAAGCCTCCCTTAATAAGAAATTACAGAAGAATAAGATTTAGTGGTTGTGACCACCAGGGCCGTGGACATGACCGTGATCAAGTTCTTCTTCGGTGGGCTCGCGTACATCGATCACATCAACGTCAAAATTCAAGGTTATACCGGACAATGGGTGATTACCATCAACGGTGACATTATCATCCTCAACAGCTGTGACAGTAACAACGCTCATGCCCTCACCGGTCTGGGCATGAAACTGCATGCCAGCAGTGACCTCGTCAACGCCTTCAAACATATTCTTCGGCATGACCTGAATCATGCTCTCGTCACGATCACCATAGCCTTCTGCAGGTTCGATAGTGACGCTAACCTTGTCGCCTGCGCGCTTACCTTCCAGCGCAGCTTCAAGGCCCGGGATGATGCTACCAACCCCAAGGATAAAGGCAAAGGGTGCATCATTATCCGTTTGGTCGATCAGGACACCATCGTTATCTTTCAGGGTATAAGTGATGGTGGCTACTTTGTTAGCTGCAATCTGCATGGCAAGAACTCTTTAAGATTTCTGAAAAAGGCAATTTTACGCATCTCACCTGCCAGTTTCAAGTTGTGAGCAGGGACAGATTGTCTGTTTTGCACTAATGAACGTAAGATGACAGAAAAATGATGGTTATGGATCTCAGTGCTGAAAACATGAATAAACAAGCGGAAAAATCAATAATAGTCTCTATTGGTGTGCTGGTAAGCCATTTTGCAAGTGTCTTGCTGGTCAAGCCTGATGTGGATGCTGAGTGGCAGTTGCCAAGGTTGGTACAGGACTGGTGTGAAACCATGCCCGATGCGATTCAGCGGGCTGTCTATGAGCAGACGGCTATCAGGGTTGAGGCTGGCGGCGTGATTCAGGTCTATGACATGATTTCTGCGGCAAATGATAGTCACTCCATCTTGATGGATTTTGAGGCGGTCTATGTCGGCGGTGACCTGTCCCGCGGTCATCAGGTTGCTGATGTGGCCTGGGCCAGTGGTCTGGCTCTGGGGTCTATGGCGGTTGAGGAAAACACACTTGAGTTACTGACAGATATGGAGTTTATCTAAGATGCATAAACAGTATCTAAGCCACTATGCCGAGGTTGAACCGTTTGTGACCAAAGATGGCTCGGTGATTCGGGAATTAATGCACCCACTGCATCATGCCAGTCGGACGCAAAGTCTGGCGGAGGCGCGCCTGGCTGCGGGACAAAAAACATTATTGCATCGTCATGTGCATACGGAGGAGTTGTATTACATCACCCATGGCAAGGGTATGATGACTATTGATGAGCAATTGTTTGAGGTGCAGGCAGGGGATACGATTTGTATTTCGCCGGGGCAGGCGCACTGTATCGAAAATATAGCTGCGGAAGATTTGCTGCTACTTTGCTGCTGTAGCCCTGCTTATAGTCATGAAGATACGGAAATAATTGAAGAGTAAGCGTAGGCATTCTGCCCCTGGCCAATAAAAAGAGGCTTCGAGGCAGGGGGATTATTGCATCGCCATTTCTATCAGGATGTCACGCATATCTTTTTTTAGTTTGTATTCTGTTTTTTCGTAAACGCGGCGGATGGCAGCACTCTCATTAAGACCAGGGACATCTATTTCCCACGTTGTGGTGCCGCGTACTTCACTGGTTAGCTTGTCAGTCAACACCAGTTTTAACTGGCCATGCCCCACCGCCCAGCCATTGCGTTCGCCAATAATGCTGGCATTCAGGGTGCCGCTCATGATGTAGTCGGGATTAACATCTGTAGGGTGCAGGCCTGCGGTGGTTAGGCCTCCCCTTATCATTGTTGTTAGTTGCGCGGCATTCATTTCACCGGCCAGGCCTGATGGCTCTATCTGTAACGCGGTGATCAGGTTGATGGCGTCTTTTTTCATTAAGCTCAATTTGTATTCTGCGGCTATGCCGCGGGCGGTTAGGTCTGCAACACGCATTGCTTCCTGCATCTTGCCGCGCAGTTGCTGGCAACGCCAGGCCATGGCGACTTTACCTGCCTGAACAAGCGGGTCAGGATTGCTACGTGCCTCTTGGAGGTGTTTCCGGGTCTTGTCGTCCAAAGCTTTGATCTGACTCTCCAGATAGCCGCGACCAGTATTGCGAGGTAGGGCGGCAAGTGTGTGATAGCGGTTGTTAGTGCTATCAAACCATTGCGCAACAATTTTAACCTTTGCCAGAACACGTCTGACCTCGGGTGATGCGACTGTAAGGGCGGACTCAGGCAGGTTGGTTGTGATTAACTCATAACCGGCACCTATCACGGCCTGCTCGATGGGCATTTCATATTCAGTGGTGTCGATGAGAAAGTGACGGCTGATATTGGCTAGTGCCTGTTGTGAGGCTAGTTCGGCAGTATCTGCCTGGGTGTGGCTGGTGATGTAATCGGTTCGAGGATAATCGCTGCTTTCACCTGTCACCCATGCGGGCTGGGGGCCTGCAGGTATGACTGTTTGTGCCGCCTCCTGTTGAGTAGTCTGTGCGGCGGGCAGGTTCGATTCATCAGCTGGCGTTATTGATGTGCAGCCACTACAGATAATGGCGGCGGCAAGCGTGGTCACCGCAATATTTCTGGCCATTATTTCTCTCCCTGATTATATTTATCTGTAGAGAGTAACTTAAATTTATTGTCGTTGCCGGTCAATGCTTAAATGGCCTGCGGAGTCTGGTTTTTGCTTTTCTTCAAGCAACTCGAGTTTGAGTTTTTCTAGTTGTGCCTTGATGCGTTGGGATTGGAAGGATGAGTTGTCTGTTTGCTTGTGAGCAGCTGTTTCCAGTTGTTCGATTGCCGCACGTGTTTGGCCAATCATGTAGTAATAGTCGGCCATGGCCATATGTGCATTGCTGTCTCTTTTTGCCGCAATCTCGGCTTTGGCCAGCAATTGATAATAGCTTGGCAGGATGAACTTTTGCTGTTGCTGGATCAGGGCGCGAATTTTATTGGCTGCTAACTCAGGCTGGTTCGAGTCGATGAGGGCCTGCGCGTATATGATGCTTAGTTGAGGATGATTTGGGAATAGTAATAATGCCTGTTGCAGGCGTGCCACAGCGGCATCAGATTGTTGCTGCTCGATCTCAATTTGAGCCTTTAAGGCGATGAATAGCGTAGACTCTTTTGCGGTCTCGAGTAGTTTTATTGTTAGTCTGTCGGCGGCATCTAACTTGCCCACTTTAAGAAGCTGTAGTGCGTATTCATATTGTTCGGCTGTCGTAAGGGTTTGCGAGTTAGTCAGTTTGGTTTCAAATTTTTTCAGGGCGTGGTTCGGGTTTGTTTTGTCATAACTACGCAGCTTGGCTTGCATTAGAGGAAATTCGGGGGATGTTTTTTCTTCTCTGACTGGATATTGGCGAGCCCTGTTCTGAGCGTCGGCAATGCGATTAGGTGTCACTGGGTGAGTTCTCAGCAGTTCCGGTAAATTGCTTTCCATGTAACGGTAGGCTTCTTGTAGGCGGTAGAAAAAGCCAGACATGTGATCGGGGGCGAAACCGGAGCTGGCCAGAATGTCGATTCCGACCCGATCGGCTTCACGTTCATTACTGCGGGTAAAGTTGAGTTGTTGCTGAATATTGCCTGCGGCTGCGGTGGCAATCATTGCTGTGCTCAGTTCTGGCGAACCAAGAAAGATCGCCGCCAGAATTGCCGCATAGGTTTGAACCTGTGTGGCAGAGGATTTTTGAAATGCGCGAGCCAGATGACGTTGAGTGACATGGGCTATCTCGTGTGCCATAACGGCAGCTAGTTCGCCCTCAGATTCTGCTGCCAAAATCATTCCAGAATTAATCCCAATATGTCCACCTGGCCCGGCGAAGGCATTGATGCTGGGTTCGTTGATAATAAAGAAGATGAACGGCAGTTGTGTGTTTGCAGCCGAAAGTAGGCGATAGCCTAAGGTATTTATATAAGCGTTTAGCGCTGGGTCTTCAATAATATCGACATTCTGACGCAGGCTGTGCATAAAGGCCTGGCCGAGACGGTAGTCGTCTTCGGCGCTTAGGACAGCGGCTGAAGATTCCCCCATGTCGGGCAGATCGGTTGCTGCTAGTCCGCTGGTGGGCAGAAATAGACAAGTAAACAGCAGAAAATAGCCGCAAAGCACGGTTCCTAATACGGGTGAAATTTTTCTGTGGAAAACTGATGTCATTAAAAATAACCACTATGGCTTGTGTAAGGAGTGTAATGAGTTGTTTTGGACAGAATGATATCATCGCTGGTTCATTTCTTTTCTTTTAGATATTGTGAAAACCAGATGGCTGAGCAAATAGATCAAGAGCTTGACACCAGTGGCCTGGACTGTCCTATTCCGATACTAAAGCTTAAACAGGCGCTCAAGTCCATGCAAAGTGGTCAGCGGGTACGCGTGATTGCTACCGACCCTGGTAGCCAGTCCGATTTCCCCGCTTTTTCTGCCCAGACCGGCCATAGTCTACTTGCGTCCTGGGCTGAGGCTGATAAATTCATTTATGTGGTGGAAAAAAAATGATTACTCCAAGCGCGAGTTCTCCGCCCTGTGGCCGTTGCCGGGTTGAGAATTAAGACTGCCTGTTGGCACCCCCCTATAGCTATATAGCTATAGGGGGGTGCTGAGAATTAAAAGTCCTGAGCAAGTGGCTTTTTTCAGCTCTAAATATAAGTTTTGGGTAATATATTATTATTTTATTTTTATATATGCTTTACTTATAGGAATTGCGTTTCAAGGGAGAACTGAGGGTGAGGGCGAATCTTAAATACTGGCTGACCGTAATGGCCTTGCTGGGCCTGAATCAGATAGTGCTGGCAACAGAACTGAGTGTTATTACTGCCCAACAGCAGCTCATTAAACAGGAACGTCTATTTGATGCTGTTATTGAGGCGGTGCATCAATCGACCATGTCATCACAAATAGTGGGACGGGTGATTGAGATCAATTATGATGTCGATGATTTTGTCCCCAAGGGTAGCGTGATTCTGCGTTTTCGCGATACCGAACAGCAGGCCCGCCTAGATCAGGCCAAGGCAGGGCTAGGTGAGGCAACGGCGCGTCGTAAAGAGGCTGATGACGAATACCAGCGGGTTAAGGATATTTATGCCAGAAAGTTGGTAGCGCAGTCCGAGTTGGATAGGGCTGCGGCCGGGCAGAAAGCTGCCAAGGCGCGCCTGGATGCGGCCGAGGCAAAAATGGCTGAAGCTAAAGAACAACTGGATCATACCGTGATCAAGGCTCCGTTCAGTGGTTATGTCACCCAGCGCCATGTCGAGATTGGTGAAACGATTGGTGTTGGTCAGCCCTTGATGAGCGGTTTTTCCTACGAACATCTGCGCGCCACGGTGCGGATTCCGCAGGCCTTCGTAAATTCTGTGCGCCGGCATGGCAAGGCGCGTGTCATTTTGAAAGATGATCAGAGTATCGATGCCGAGTCGCTGCGTGTCTTCCCTTATGCGGATGAACAGAGCCACTCATTCAAGGTGCGCGTCAATCTGCCTCAGGCGGATTACGAAGTTTACCCCGGTATGTTTGTCAAAGTTGCCTTTGTTACCGGCAATGTCGAGCGTTTACTTATTCCCGTTGTTGCGGTGGTCAAACGCAGTGAACTGACTGCTGTTTATGTGGTGGAAGCAGATGGCAGTATTAGCTTGCGTCAGATTCGTGTCGGCCGCCGGTTGGGTGAGCAGGTGGAGGTGCTGGCGGGCCTGACTGCGGGTGAACAGGTCGCGATCGAACCGATTGCTGCGGGCATTGAACTCAAACAACAGCGGTAACAGGTCATGAGTAAGGATAAGCTGGGTATTTCAGGGATGATTGCGCAGAAATTCCTGCGTAGCGAAATGACACCACTGTTGGCCTTGGTCGGGATTCTGCTGGGAATTTTTGCGGTGTTGGTGACGCCACGCGAGGAAGAGCCGCAGATCGACGTCACCTTCGCCAATGTCTTTATTCCTTATCCGGGTGCCACTGCGATTGAGGTGGAGAGCCTGGTCAGCACGCCGGCCGAACAGGTGTTGTCCGAGATTAAGGGGGTCGAACACATCTATTCGGTGTCGCGACCGGGCATGGCGGTGCTGACGGTGCAGTTTGAGGTAGGTGAGGACCGTACGCAGAGCATCGTCAATCTCTATAACCAAGTTTATTCCAATGACGACTGGCTGCCACCGGGACTGGGCGTGGGGCGTGCCATCATTAAACCCAAGGGCATCGACGATGTGCCAATCGTCAGCCTAACCCTGTGGACCGAGGATGAATCCCGTGCCGGTTATGAGCTGCAACAGGTGGCTAATACCATCGAGGCCGAGTTGAAACGTGTGCCGGGTACTCGTGATATCTACACCATCGGTGGGCCAGAGCAGGTGGTGAATATTCTGCTTGATTCGCAACGCATGGCTGGCTACGGCATAGCTTTTAGTGATCTGCGTTCGGCATTGCTGGCGGCCAACGCCACCCGTGATGCCGGCGAACTGGTCAGCGATAATCGTGAAATCGAAATTCAGGCCGGCAGTTTTCTTACCAGTCCGGCAGAGGTCGAGGCCCTGATTGTTGGTCTGCATAACGGCGTGCCGGTCTATCTCAATGATGTAGCAGATGTCAGGCTCGGCCCTGATCAGGTTGAACAGTTTGTCTGGTTCGGTACCGGCGCTGCATTTTCTCAAAGTGTGACGGGTGAATTCCCGGCGGTAACCATCGCCATCGCCAAACAGCCCGGCACCAATGCGGCGACTATCGCCGACCAGGTTATTGCCAGGGTCGAGCAACTGCGCGGTGTCTTTATTCCCGACGGCATCGAGGTCACGGTCACGCGCAACTATGGCGCCACTGCCACTGACAAGGCCATGACTCTGATCAAAAAACTGATCTTTGCTACCTCGGCGGTGGTGTTGCTGGTGTTTTTCACGCTAGGCAACCGCGAGGCTTTCATCGTCGGTGCTGCGGTGGTGGTGACCTTGATGTTTACGCTGTTTGCATCGTGGGCTTGGGGATTTACCCTTAACCGTGTCTCGCTGTTTGCCTTGATATTTTCCATCGGTATCCTGGTGGATGATGCCATCGTCGTGGTTGAAAACATACATCGCCGCCAGCAACTGGGCGGTAAGCGTTTGTTAGAGATTATTCCGCAGGCCGTCGATGAGGTCGGTGGACCAACAATTTTGGCAACCTTTACCGTCATTGCGGCGTTGTTGCCAATGGCCTTTGTTAGCGGCCTGATGGGGCCTTATATGAGTCCCATCCCCATCAATGCCAGCATGGGCATGTTGATTTCGCTGGCCGTCGCCTTCATCATCACGCCGTGGCTGACCTATAAGGTGTTCAGTAAACAGAAACAAAAGCCTGCCCGTGCTGAGTCAGAAACAGATGGTAAGCTTTACGGCCTGTTCAAACGTGGTGTCGGCCCATTCCTGGCCGGTGATTCGGGGCGGGGTCGGCGTTGGGGGCTGTTTGGCGGCATCATGTTGATGATCCTGTTGGCGGTCAGCCTGGCTGGTTTCAAACTGGTGATCCTCAAGATGCTGCCGTTTGATAATAAGTCCGAGTTTCAGGTGGTTGTTGATATGCCCGAGGGCAGCAGTGTTGAACAGACCAATCGTGTCTTGCAGGCGCTGGGGCAACATATCGCCAGCGTCCCTGAGGTGACTGATTACCAGCTCTATGCCGGCACCGCCGCGCCGATCAATTTCAATGGTCTGGTGCGGCAGTATTACCTGCGCAGCGGCGCCAATGTCGGTGATATCCAGGTCAATCTGCAACATCGTTCAGAGCGTGAGCGTAAGAGCCATGAGATTGCTCTGGCCGTGCGTGAACCATTGCAGGCAATTGGTAATCGCTTTGACGCCAACGTCAAGATCGTCGAAGTGCCACCTGGCCCACCGGTGCAGGCACCGCTGGTAGCCGAGGTCTATGGCCTTGATTACCAGGGTCAGATCGATGTTGCCAAACAGGTACGCGGCATCTTTGAACAGGCCGATGAAGTGGTGGACGTGGACGACAGTGTCGAACACCGAGCTCCGCGTTTGATTGTCGAAGTGGATAGACAAAAGGCAGCCTTACTGGGCGTGGCGCAACAAATTGTGGTGGCCGCACTGAGCACCGCTATCGGTGGCGAAGATGTCGGTTATCTGCACGGCACCACCGACAAATACCCCATGCCGTTACGCATCGAACTGCCGGTGGCGGGCAAGGCAGACGCCAGTGCCTTGCTTGATCTGGAAGTGCGCAGCCAGCACGGTGATCTGGTGCGTCTGTCAGAGATCGTCAAGTTGGTGAACAGCGAACGTGAATACACCATCTATCACAAAGACCTGTTGCCGGTAGTGTTTGTCACTGCCGATGTGGCCGGCAAAACCGACAGCCCTTTGTATGGTATGTTTGACATCTTTGGCACCCTGACAGAGACAAAAGTGCACGGTGACCACGTCCTTGATCAAACCCTGCTGAGCCAGCCGGAAAACCCCTATCGCTATAGTCTCAAGTGGGACGGCGAGTGGCAGATCACCTACGAGACCTTTCGTGACATGGGTATCGCCTATGGCGTCGGTATGATCCTGATCTATCTGCTGGTCGTGGCGCAGTTTCGTTCCTACCTGGTGCCGCTAATCATCATGGCGCCAATTCCGTTGACTATCATCGGTGTCATGCCCGGCCATGCGCTGTTGGGCGCCAATTACACCGCCACCTCCATGATCGGCATGATCGCCCTGGCCGGTATCATCGTCCGTAACTCGATCTTGCTGGTGGACTTCATCAACAAAACGGTCACTGCCGGTGTGCCATTCGAAGAGGCCGTTATCCGCGCTGGTGCGGTGCGGGCCAAACCAATCGTGCTGACCGGCCTGGCGGCCATGATAGGTGCCTTATTTATTCTCGATGACCCGATCTTCAATGGCCTGGCCATCTCGCTGATCTTCGGCATTTTCGTCGCCACCTTGTTGACGTTGGTAGTGATCCCGGTGATGTATTACGCTTTTATGCGCAAGCGGGTGAGGTGATTTTTTTGTTTCCTATGCTTGGATGCTGGTTGGGATATTTTTTTTATTGTAGTGGTTAAGTAAATCGCTACACCGCTATGGGAGCTAAGCGTTTTTATCTGTCGCCGCTGGCGGTAGTGATTCCAACAGAGCGGCGATTTACGCGGCATGCAATGGTTCGTATAGACGCTGATAGATACGTCATTTTCAGCCTTAGAAGGCTAATGACGTGATCTAGCTGATTAAGTTCGGCGTGCTCTTCTATGCTGACGGCAGCCTGGACTACGTGCTTCCTATTAATTCTATGGGAATCAATCAGTCGGGGAGGGAGTCGGCATCCAGCCCCTCAGACTCGTCAAGCACAACGTCGGCAACATTATTATCGTTTTAAGTGTCAATTATGGAAGATGAGGAACGCCTGCCAAAGGTGTCTATTTGGGATGTTTTGGTCTACGTGGTATAAAATTATGTGTACAGAAAAAGCCGAAAGGAATGCTGAAGGAATAACACATTCATGGGTAAACAAATAGAGCCACTGTATATCGCACTGATCAGCGTTCATGGTTTGATCCGTGGCAGCAATCTTGAGCTGGGCCGAGATGCCGATACGGGCGGTCAAACGCTGTATGTGCTTGAACTTGCCCAGGCACTGGCTCGCCATCCGGATGTAACACGGGTGGACCTGATCACACGGCGTGTGGTTGATGACTCGGTTGCGGATGATTATGCTGAGCCAGTCGAGACGTTGGCGGAGAATTTGCGCATAGTGCGTATTAATGCAGGTGCCGATGAGTATATCGCCAAAGAACAACTCTGGGATTACCTCGATGGGTTTGCTGATAACGTTGTTAATTTTTTTCGTGATAGTGGAGCTTCGCCGGATATTCTTCATAGTCACTATGCCGATGGCGGTTACGTTGGCACCTGTTTGGCCAATCAGCTGGGGGTGCCGTTGATTCATACCGGTCATTCGCTGGGCCGGATAAAACGTCGTCGTCTGTTGGCCAGTGGCCTTTCATCTCAACAAGTTGAAGAACTCTACAATATTACTCGTCGCATTGAGGCTGAAGAAATGACGCTGGCGACTGCTGAACGTGTCTTCACCAGCACCTTTCAGGAGATAGAGGAGCAATACGAGCTCTACGACCATTACCTGCCAGAGCTAATGCGAGTGGTACCACCCGGCACTGATTTAAAGCTGTTTACACCGCCTACCGGAGATGAATTGAAGACGCCACTCTTTACTGACATTGTCAGGCATTTAAAAGAGCCAAATAAAGCAATCATTCTGGCACTGTCCCGGCCAGACAAGCGAAAAAATATTGTGGCTCTTGTAGAGGCCTACGGACAGTCTGCCGGATTGCAAAAACTCGCCAATCTGGTGATCGTTGCAGGCAATCGCGATGACATCGATGAATTGGATGAGGGTGCCCAGGAGGTCTTTCATGAGTTACTGTTAGCCATCGATCGATACGATATCTATAGCAAGGTTTCGTTGCCTAAACATCATCGCCGTGATCAGGTTTCATTGATATACCGCATTACCGCAGCCTCAGGTGGCGTGTTTGTTAATCCGGCATTGACCGAGCCTTTTGGACTCACGTTGATTGAAGCAGCGGCTTCAGGGCTACCGATTGTGGCGACGGAGGATGGTGGGCCGCAGGATATTATTGGCAACTGTAACAATGGTTTTTTAATCAATCCGCTGGAAACTAGCACTATTAGTGACGCTATCTTAAAACTATTGCAAGACAAAAATATGTGGCAACAGTGCGTAGATAGGGGATTGAAGGGCGTACGTGAACACTATTCCTGGGATGCCCATGCAGAACGATATTTGACCCTGGTACGACCTGTAATCGAGCGTAGTGAGGTGTTGTCACGTAAACCGCTACAGCGTCGGCGCGAGCTCTATCGTGATCGGGCCATCGTCAGTGATCTTGATCAAAACCTGATAGGAAATGAACAATCACTCCAGCAGTTAATTGAACTCTTGCGAGAACATCGCAAGAGCAGTAAATTTGCGATTGCCACCGGCCGCCGTTTTGACTCAGCCTTGAGAATAATGCGGAAATACAATATTCCGGAGCCGGATATTCTGATTACCAGTGGCGGTACGGAAATTTATTATGCACCAAAATTCTCTGCCGACATCGCCTGGAGCAGGCACATTGATTACGATTGGTCGCCTCATAAAATAAAACCGATACTGGCAGAATTGCCTGGCTTAAAGCTGCAGCCAAAATCAGAGCAGAGTCGCTTTAAAATAAGCTACTTTATTGATACTGATATTGCCCCAGACATTGAAGAGATCAGTAGCCTGTTGCACCAGAATGAGTTGTCGCTACATTTGAACCTGGCCTTTGGTCAGTATCTGGATGTGATGCCTCAGCGCGCCTCAAAGGGGCTTGCCCTACGTTATATTGCAGAGCATTGGCAGATTCCTCTGGAACGTATTTTTGTTGCCGGAGGCTCAGGTTCTGATGAAGATATGATGCGGGGTAATATGCTGGCCGCCGTGGTGGCCAACCGACATCATGAAGAGCTGTCCCAGCTTGTCGATGTGGAGCGCATATATTTTGCCAAGCAACCGTTTGCAGCAGGGATACTTGAAGCCCTGGACTACTACGATTTTTTTAATCGATGCATAGACCCAAGGGAGACTAAATAGCCTATGAGTGACGCAAGGCTGCTGCTGTGTACCGACATGGACAGAACAATCATTCCTAATGGCTTGCAATCGGAACATCCCCAGGCACGCAAACTGTTTACTGAATTTTGCAATCTGCCACAGGTAAGCCTGGTTTATGTCACTGGCCGTCACCAAAAACTGGTTGAGGAGGCAATCAAGGGCTACAGCCTGCCATGGCCAAACTATGCCATTACCGACGTCGGCACCAAGATCTATCATATTGATGATCAGCAGTGGCAGCCACTCAAAACCTGGGAGGCGGAGATTGATAAAGACTGGCATGGTAAAAGCTATGAGCAATTAAAGCAGTTATTTGCTGATATCGCTGATCTAAAATTGCAGGAACTTAGCAAACAAAACAGCCACAAACTGAGCTATTACGTTCCTTTGCATGTAAGGCAAGAGACATTGTTGTCTCAGATGGAACAGCGCCTTGAACAACAAGGTGTAAAGGCCAGCTTGATCTGGAGTGTGGATGAGCCAAATGACATCGGCCTGTTAGATGTGTTGCCAAACAATGCCACCAAGCTACATGCCATTGATTTCCTTCGACAGCAGTTAGGCTTTTCGCTGGACGAGACAGTCTTTGCCGGTGATAGCGGTAATGATCTCCCGGTAATGGGAGGCGCCATTCCTTCGGTGTTGGTAGCTAACGCTGCTGATGATGTAAAACAGGACGCGCAACGTTTGGCGCAAAGCAATGGCACTCAACAAACGCTCTATCTGGCTACGGGAAAAAACAGCCAGATGAACGGCAATTATTCAGCCGGGGTGCTGGAGGGGGTGTGTTACTTTGTCCCTGCTTTTCGTCAGCAGCTAATACAGATGGGGGTTTGTTGTGAGCAATAAATACCAGCTGCTTATCTTTGGTGAAGTGCTGTTTGATTGTTTTCCTGGTGGTGAGCAGGTGCTGGGTGGGGCACCGTTTAATGTTGCCTGGCATCTGCAGGCCTTTGGTGATCAACCCCGTTTTATCTCCAGAGTAGGTGATGACGCGCAAGGCAAACAGATTATCAAGGCTATGACGGGCTGGGGGATGGATACCTCAGCGATGCAGAGCGACCACCAGCATCAGACCGGTCGCGTCGATGTGGAGCTGATTGATGATGAACCTCACTACAGCATCACGCCGAATTGTGCTTATGATTTTATCGATGTGGCGGCCATTAACATTTCAGAAACCACTGGCATCCTCTATCATGGCAGCCTGGCATTACGCAATGCCGCGGCGAGACAGGCATTTGAAAAATTGGCTGCTGCCCCGAATTTGTCAATCTTTCTGGATGTCAACCTACGCCCGCCATGGTACAAGAAAGAACAGCTATCAAGCTGGCTGACACAGGCCCGCTGGGTAAAACTTAATCAGCACGAGCTGCAACAATTAGGTTCTGCCAGTGGCGATATGCAGCAGGATATGGCCCAGTTTCAGGCCAAATACGACCTTGAGCTGCTGATAGTGACTCGAGGTGAGCAGGGCGCGATAGTGCGCAACCGTGACGGTGAGCTGCATAGTGTAACGCCTCCACCTGCTCAGCAGTTTGTTGATACTGTTGGTGCAGGGGACGCCTTTACGGCGGTCTTTTTGCATGGCTTGATTTCAGAATGGCCGTTAACAAGGACACTTGATGCAGCCCAACAGTTTGCCAGTGCAGTTGTCGGGCAACGTGGCGCAACATCCAGAGATCCTGAGTTTTATCGTGCTTTTAAACTCTAATATCGAATAATAGATTTTTAAAAAAAGGTATTGTATGTACGAACAGGTCTCACATTCACTGCTGAATGATATTCTCGATAACCTAGAAACAGAGATCAGTAAACAAGATCTGCGTCATTTCTATACTCGCCTGGGAGCCAACTTCTACGCCATACACTCGCTTTTTGAGCGTCTCTACGGCGATAGAAACGACTTCGAGGCGCAGGCCTTGTCTCTTGTTGAAACCATGGCGCGTCAATACATCAATCGTCCCGAGCCGTTAAAACAGATCGATATTGAACGTGAAAAAGATCATAACTGGTTTCTCAATCAGAAATGGGTAGGGATGGCGCTCTACAGTAATGGCTTTGCTGGCAACCTTAACGGAGTTCGCGAGCGGCTTGGTTATTTTCAGGAGTTGGGGGTCAATATCGCCCACATTATGCCGATTTTGCGTTGTCCGGAGGGCCACAGTGATGGTGGTTATGCGGTGAGTGATTTCAGAGAGGTCGACCCGCGTATTGGCAGACTGGAGGATCTAACGTTGTTAGCAAACGATATGCGGCAACGCGAGATTCTGCTGGTGCTGGATGTGGTGGTAAACCATACCTCCAACGAACACGAGTGGGCAAAGCGCGCCCGTGCTGGTGACCCTGTCTATCAGGACTACTACTACACCTTTGAAACACGCAATGTCCCCGACATGTTTGAACAAAGCATGCCGGAAATTTTTCCTCAAACTGCACCTGGAAATTTCAGCTGGGATGAGGAGATGGGACGCTGGGTGATGACAGTATTTAACAACTATCAATGGGATCTGAATTACAGCAACCCGGCAGTGTTTGTCGAAATGCTGGATATCATATTGCACTGGGCCAACAAAGGCGCGGATATTCTGCGGCTCGATGCGGTGGCATTTTTATGGAAAAAAATAGGTAGTACCTGTCAGAATGAGCGCGAGGCCCATCTGATTTTACAGCTGTTGAAAGACTGTTGTCAGGTGACTTCGCCTGGTGTGTTGTTTATCGCCGAGGCAATCGTTGCTCCGGTAGAGGTGACCAAGTATTTTGGTGAAGATGCGGTGATCGCCAAAGAATGTGAAATTGCCTACAACGCTACCTTTATGGCCCTTTTGTGGGATGCAGTGGCAACCAAAAATGCCAAGCTGTTGAATCAGGGTATAAGGAGTTTGCCAGTCAAACTTGAACGTGCCACCTGGCTTAATTATGTCCGCTGTCACGATGATATAGGCCTTGGCTTTGATGATAGCGATATTATATTGGCTGGTTATAAACCCTATGAACACCGTAAATTTCTTATCGATTACTACACCGGAAATTTTGGCGACTCCTACGCCAGAGGTTTACCCTTTGGCCATAATGAAAAAAATGGCGATGCGCGTATATCTGGTTCATTGGCATCTCTTGCTGGGCTACAGCATGCGCTGGAGTTGGGGGATCCTGTGGCGACCGATGAGGCAATCAAAAATATCTTATTGCTACACAGTATGATCCTATCATTTGGTGGTATACCGTTACTCTATTATGGCGATGAACTGGGAAAGCTAAATGATTTTTCATACCAAAATGATCCCCATAAGTCTGGTGATTCGCGCTGGATACACCGGCCGACTATTGATTGGGAAAAAGCCGAGAATCGTAATATAGCGGGCACAACTGAATACAAGATATTTAGCGCACTCAAAAGAATGATAGCAGTACGTAAAGAGATTGGGGTGTTTGCAGACTTTAATAACCGTGAGCTCATCGAGGTGGAAAATCCTCATCTGTTTGTTTTCGGCCGTTATAGCCTTAACAAACAGAGCGAACGGGTATTGGTGGTAGCGAATTTTGATGGTAAACCACAGCACCTTGATCTTCGTGATGTTGATGGCTGGGCCGGCAATCAATATGGTCGGATGATCGACCTATACTCGGGACAGTCACCCGATATTTTCAAGGATACCTTGGTGGTGCCGAGCTTTGGTTTCTACTGGTTAAGTGAACGGGTTTAAGTTGATGAAGTCGCATATGCCTGGTATTCACTACTTAACCAGGCGTCGCGTGGAGTAGAGTTTTTTTGTTGCGGGATAAAATCGCAATTGAGCATATAAAATTTACAGATATGTAGATCGGTATCGAATAAGTTCTCGAGTCTCCAGAAATTATGTTGAGTTGATAAATAAATAAATCTGGAAATGGGTTAAAATATCCACAATAGTTGGGTGGTTCGTTGTTTTGATTCAACTGCAATTTAGCCTTGGGAATACATGTGACTAATAACGATATCTTGCGCCGTATCCGTTATATTTTCGATTTTGATGATTCGAAAATGATTGAATTATTTGGCTTAGCCGGTTATCAGGTCACGCGGGCGCAGATCAGCGATTGGTTAAAAAAAGATGACGATCCTGCCCGCCAGAAATGTAATGACGTTCGGCTGGCAATTTTCTTAAACGGTTTGATTAACGATAAGCGTGGTAAAAAAGATGGCCCACAACCCGAGCCAGAGAAGCGTTTAACTAACAATATTATTTTAAGAAAATTAAGAATCGCACTTAATCTGAAAGACGAGGATGTATTGGCGATTTTGGGTCTGGCTGGTTTAAGTATGAATAAACCCGAATTAAGTGCTTTTTTCCGTAAGCCGGATCATAAAAACTACCGTGAATGTAAAGACCAGGTCTTGCGTAATTTTCTAACAGGCTTGCAACTTAAATATCGTGCTAAAAGTTCTCCAACAGTTGAGTCAAAATGGCGGTAGATTTTTTTAGAACGCCACGCCGAGGTTTGCAAGTGGATGTGCCGATTGGGCATCGTTGCTACGGTAAGAAAACTGCTGATTGCCTGGGACATGTGTTGATGCAGTCCTGAAGGGGGCATGCCGTAAGATCGGTACCACAGCCTTTAACGATGTTATCTGCAGAATAGTATTAATAAATTTGTGCTGGTGTCATAAGGCACGAGCTTGGTTGTCTCGGCTTTACGCTCGACTTGCTCCAGCTAGTCGGTCATTTTGTGATGTTCAGGATTTCCTGGCTAATCGTGGTGTGGTCAGGGGGCAGCTGTCGCAGCGCTATGTTAACGAACTGTTGAAGGATTGGCCCATTGGGGCCCTGCAGACCTGCTGGATGGTGAGCTTGTGGTGTTTAATCACGACACACTGGCATGGCGGTAAGGGCTTCTAGTATTAGTCCGGGCCGGATACAGCCGGTGATGATCAATGATCGGGAATATGTCGATGGCGGACTGCTCAGTCAGGTTCCTGTTAGGGTGGTGCGCCAATTGGGTGCCGATGTCTTCAAAAACCGTTCAATTCAGAGGGGCTACGATCTACCTTTGCAGTGATGCAGCAGGCGATCATCATTATGTCTGACAAGATTGCCGAAGTGGAAGGCCGAGAGGCGGATGTTCTCATCAGGCCGACGTCGGCGGCATCGCTGTGAATGGCTTTGGGTTGCGTGATCAGGTGCTGGCGGCCGAGGCCGCTACCCTGGCACAGATGCCTGAAATAATTCAATTCATTGCTGAACGGTTGCAACAAAAACGCTAGTCTGAATAAATTTTACGGGGTGATTAGCGTTCGATGGTGTAGAGAAGATCAGCACCCTGATATTCACCACTTTCACCCTTGAGTTGCCATTTACTAGAGATTTGGTAACGCAGAGTGAGGGTGTTGAAGGACTCAAGCAGGCCAACACCGTAGCTGACGTAGAGCTTGGGTGATAGGTAACGGCCCATTACCAGCGAGGCCTGGTCTCCGCTATTGCTGGATTCGACGCGCATCTCATCCAGGCCGAAACGATCACCCAGACTGCGGGCCAGACGGTCACCGCCAGTGAGCCCCAGTGCCAGCACGGCCTTGGCCATCATCGCCCCTTCCGCGTCGGAGCTTGCTTCAATCGGGCGGCCCAGCAGCAGGTAGGCGAGGGCATCAGTCTGGCCCATGGCGGGGATGGAAAACAGTTCAATCTGGGGTTGGTTCAGGCTACCTCGCACCTTGAGGCCGGCAGTGACGTCGTCGATACGGCGCACGGCGCGCAGGTCGATGCCTGGATTGGAGAGCGGGCCACCGGTGTAGAGCAGACGACCGTGTTCCACGTCCAGACGTTGGCCATAGGCACGATAACGGCCCTCGGGCACGGTCAGTTCACCAGTAGCGCGGGTGAGCTGGCCCGGTTCGTCTTCAAGCAGCAGACTGCCACCGAAGCGCCCATCAAAACCAAAACCGTAAAAGTTGACTCGTTCACCCAGCGTCAGCCGCACTTTGGTAAAGGTAAGCCATTTTTCCAGCGGCACCCGTTCTCCTTCGACGATCACCACGTCATCCGAAATCCTGGCGGCGGTGGTGATGTCTTTTGGTTGCAGTTTGGCATAGGGGATGTCGATGTCCCCCGCAATGCGGATGTTGCGTTTTTGGATCTCTACGCGCAGGTCAGGTGAGACCAGTACGCGTGCCTCAGGGATGCGCGAGGCTTCGAACGTCTGCCCCTTGATGCTGATCTGCGTCGGCCAGCCGGCCAGTCTGTCGAGACGGGTCTTGCCTGCCACGGTGAGCATGCCCTCGCCGGAGCGGGCCGACAGACGGAAATCAAAGCTTTCAAGAGCGTCGCTTTTTCCTTCCAGGCTGAGTTGATCCATTTTCAGGCCCAGTCGCGGAATTCTTAAAGCACCATTGCGCAGATATGCCTCGCCACCGAGCCGGGGCTGATTCAACACGCCGCTGACACTCAGGGTGAGGCCGGCTTCACCCTCAATATCCTGGACCTCGGGCACCAGCGCCTCAATTAGTTCCAGTTTGTGTATCACCAGTTGAGCTTCGCCCTGTAACGTCTGGCTGCTGCTGTCCAGTTTCAATAATTCCGCGCCGGGCAACGCCAGGCGGGCATGGAAACGGTCGCCGTTGCCCATGGCGAGTTGGCTGTTGGCACGGATGCTCTTGTCGTTCAGTGTGATTTCGATTAAGCCATTGCTGTATTGCCAGCGATCACGTTCACCTTCAAGCAGGGGATAGCTTAGCGCCCCGGCAGGGAGCCCGATGCGCGCTGTGCCGCGTAGAAGAAGGTCGGGTAGCTGCAGCTTGAGATCGGCGTTGGCGTTAGCAACCCCTTCCAGTTTCAGGTCGGGCGGCAGCCAGGGGTTGAGCAGCAGCAGTGGTAGTCGCTCGGCGTCGAGCTGCGCCTGCCAGGCATCAAGCTGACGTTGCAGTCTGAGGCAGATCTTGGCATCAGTGCCAAGCCAACAGAGCGGATCGGCCTGAATTTTTGTCGCGTTGATGGCGAGGCTGACAGGTGTTTGCAGTTGCCAGTTGTCGAATTGGCGGGTGGAGATGTCGGCCTGCTCGAGTCGCCCCTGCCAGCCTGATGCGTCTATTTTTCCGCTGAGTGCGATGACGCTGCTGATTGCTTCGGCACTGATTTCGGCGCGGAATTGGTGTTGGCCGTCACTGCCACCGCCTTTGAGTTGTGCGGACTGCAAGGCATGGCCTTTGAGTCCCAGCGACTGGGCCTCAAGCGTGATGTCGAGGTGTTGCCAGCGGAACAGGTCGACGGCTACATCGCCGTTGATGCTGCCGATGCCATAGTCTTGAAGCAGGTTGAGGCCTGTGCCGTTGAAACTGATGACGACGTCGGGGCTGTGGCGCGGCCCCTTGAGACTGCCCTTGGCGTTGAGTTGTCCACCGGCCTGTGGATGCAGTTCGGCCAGGTCAGGGCTGTCGAGTGACCATTCCAGTGACAGTACCTCGGCCAGGCGTCCTGCTGCCTTGAGGTTGGATGCGCCGGAGTTGAATGCGAGATCTGTAATGTCAAGCCCCTCATCGCGCCAGCCTAGCCGGCTGCGCAGTGCAACCGGATAGCCGCGCAAGGTGCCCTGCAGTTGTTTGATGTCGGCCTTGGCTATCAGCTGGCCGTTTTCTATGCTGCCGGCACTGCTGATGGTTGCATGCAGCTTGCCGGGCCAGTCCGGCAGTAGGCCGGCAGGGTTGATTGCCTGGGCCTTGGCATCGGCCTGCCAGCGGAACTGGTCGGCCCAGTCGAGCCGGCCGGTGGCGAAGGCTTCACCGTCGAGCAGGGCCACGCGCAGGCTGTGAATGTCCATACCCTTTAGGTCGCCGCTGGCGCTGCCATACCAGCCTGACACGGGGGCCTCGGGCCAGGGGCGGTCGGTGGCGATGCCGAATTGATATTGCGTCAGGCTGCCGTTGAGCCAGGCGCTACCGTTGGCGCTGTCGAACCAGGCGCTGCCCAGCAAAGGCCAGCGCAGTTTTTGCCAGTGTAGGGCCAGATCCAGGTTGCCGCCGTCTGGCCCCGCTTGCCATTGGCCACGGGCGTTGAGTTGTGTCTCGGTGACCGGGGTGTGCAGCGCCAGCTGTTCAATCTGAATGCTGTTGTCGGCCAGTCGGCGCAGCTGAAACTGACTGTCGAAGGCGCCAAGCTCGGGATAGTGGCCGTCGGCGCGGCCGGAAACGCTGGCGGTGTTGAGATCGCCGTGACCCTGCAACTGCAGCTGGCCACTGATGGCGGGCAGGGTCGGGTCAAGCCGGCTGGCGTTGATATTTTTGATGTCGGCCTTGGCCTGCCATGAGAGATGTGCGAGTGGGTCTTTGATCTCAGCGACCAGGCTTAGCTCAAGCGGGCCAGTGATGTTTTGTGTCAGCGTGATCTTGTTTCTGTCACCACCAAGCTGGCCCTTGCCCTGGAGCATTTCAGCGCTGGCAGATTTGAAGGTCCAGGCCAGATTCAGTTTGTGGCGATAGTTTCTGGTGGGTCTGAGTTCTCCATTGATGTTGAGACTGAAGTTGTCGGCGCGGAGACTCAGCCGGTCAATGTCGATGCGACTCAATAGCGTACTGGCTTGCAGTTGCAGTTGCGTCAGCTGAAATATCTGTTCCTGCCGCTGGATGCGGATGTCGTTGATGATCACATCTTCCAGCCCCAGGCGCCAGGGCAGGCTGATATCGGGCAGGGTGAGTGTTGCGTCAGCATCGGTGGGCGTTTCAGTGTCAGCCGTTGGCAAGCTGATTTTGAGTCCATCCAGGTGAAGCCGGCTGATGTCGATGTTGGCCGCCAATAGTCCAGTGGGGCGCCAGTCCAGCGCCAGTCGCTTGGCCTCGATTAACTGGCCATCGAGCCGGTATTCAAGGCCTTCGATGTGAATCGGGCCGATCAGGCGGCCATTTAGTTGGGTCAGGTTGATCTCGCCAGGCAGGTACGCCTGTGCCTGTCTGGCGGTCCAACGCAGTCCGCTCTCGCTGGTGACCAGCCAGCTCAGCAGCAAAACGGGGGGCAGCAACAAGGCGATGATGCTTAGCCAACGTTTCACAGGTCGGGTCCGATGTTGATGTGCAGTCGCCAGGGGCGACCATCACGACTGATGGCAGAGGCGATGTCGAAACGGATTGGCCCCACCGGTGATTGCCAACGCAGCCCGAAACCAGCGCCGCTTTCGAGCGGGTCATTCATGGCGTCGATGGCGTTGCCGCGGTCAAAAAACAGCGCGGCGCTCCATTTTCCCTTGATTTGGTGTTCATATTCCAGGCTGCCGACCATTAGGTGTTTGCCACCCACCACCTTGCCACTGTCATCGACAGGGCCGAGTGTCTGGTAGGCATAACCGCGTACGCTTTGGGCACCCCCGGCGAAAAAACGCACCGAGGCGGGCAGTTGATTGAAACTATCGGTCCAGGTGCTGCCTAGTGCGCCGCGTCCGATCAGGCGTCCGCCTGACCACAGGGAGTGGATGGCCTTAATGCTGCCATTGGCCTGAAAAAAATTTGTATCGGAGACGAGCTTGTCACTGGCGCCGCGCAGGTTCAGATTGAGGCGGACGCCATCGAGGATCAAAAATATACGCCTGCTGCCCCAGATACGGCTCCAGTTGACACCGGGCATCAGCAGGGTGGAACGGCCGATATCGTCGGCGACTTCAAACTCTTCCTGTTGATAATTCAAGGCCAGCGATTCGCTCCATGAGCCAAGGCCACGGTTGAGTCTGGCACCGATGGTACGCACGGTGCTGATGCTGGTGTCGGTCTCCGAATTAATTACACCCGCATTGTAAACCAGCTGGTCAGTACGCGGATTGAGTACTGGCACACGGTAGTAGATACTGGCGCTGTAACCGATCTCGGACAGTTTTAGCTCGGAACCGACGCGGTGACCGCGCCGGTTGAGGCGTGGTACCTCCCAACCGAATTTGGTACGCGCGCCGGTGTCGGTGCCATAGCCTAGACCGAGGCTGTATTTGTGGCGTTTGCGTGGTGTCAGGACCACGCTTACCGGTACTTCCTTGCTGTCTGTTAGCTGCGCCTCAGGTGAGACCTCGACGAGGCGAAAATAATCGCTGTCGTTAAGCGCCTGTTGCAGTTCAATGAGCTGGTTCAAGGTATAAGGGGCACCGCGCCTGAAGGGGATGTAACGCTGTAATAGCTCAGGTTCGAGCGCATCCTGTTGCAATATCACATCGCCAAACTGATAACGTGGGCCACTGTCATAATGCAGACTGATGCGTGCTTCATAAGCATTCAGGTCGATCTCGACTCGATGTTCGATAAAGCGGGCGTCGAAATAGCCCCGTTCGGCGGCGAGTTTGGCCAGGCTGGCCTTGGCATTTTCATAATTGAGGTGACTAAAACCCTCGCCCTCACGCAAGGGCAGGTCGGTGACCAGGGGCTGGAAGATCGGATCATCAATCATCGCACCGCTGAGTTTGAGGTCTAGTGCGGTGATTGGCAGCACTGGACCAGGCTCAATGCTGTAGCTTGCTTGCCAGGTCTCGTTACCGATCTGCCTTAATTCCGTTTTGATGTTTGGCCGGTAGTAACCGAATGGTTGCAGGGCGTTGCTGATCTCCAGGGGGGCTTTTTTATGTAAACGGCGGATGCGGCCCTCGCTCAGCAGGGGGTGCGATTTTTGCTGCTCAATGCTCAGGAACAGACGCACGTTGGTGGCCAGTTCGCCATTGATGCCGATTATGACAACATCAACGCGAGACTGCGCTATGGCGGTAAACGTGCACAGATAGCACAGCAGTGCAAGCAGGACTTTAGGCATGCATCTGCCCCGTGCTTAGTCTGATCAATGAATAGTCGGGTAATGACATACTGCTTGAACTTGGTCAGGGTTGTTATTTTTTTTGGTCGTTAATTGATGGCTCATTGTCGGGTGCCTTCTCGACCGGACTGGGGACTGTGCGGTGACGCTGCCGGTGTGATTGCCCGGTGTGGCCGTTGCGGCAGCTCATCAATATTCAGGCGGCAATGGGTGGCGGATGCGCAGCAAAGTTCACCTTCGCGGGTTGAAGGCCCAAAAGATGTGTCTGAGGGACGTTGAATGGCGAGCTCTGGCAGTACCATATTGGCTGATTCTGCCGCCAATTCAGGCCACAACGGTGAGCTAACATGCGGTCTCACTTTTTCATCAACAACCAGATTAAACGGGGTGAGCGGACGAGCGATCCGCCATTGTCTGCATTGTTCGCTGCTTAGGTTAAAACTACCCCACCAGGATGACGGTGCAATAATGTCACTTATCATAACCTATCCTTCATGAGGCTGAACATTGAAACAAGGTATGAATGCAGTCTTTTTATAGGCCCAAACCAGTAGCCTAATTGTATCGCTAAAAATGCATTCAAGCGTAAATATTTTAAACCGCTTTTTTCGTCTAACGCTGTATATTTGGATAGCAATATTTAGTCAGTCTCCTTTCTGTTTTTTGGCTGGAGGGCTAAAGCAGGTGCAGAAACAGATTGACCATCACCTTATTCTGCCCTGTAAAGCGCTGATCACACCTTTCAAGATAGATCCCCTGTGCACGATTTAACTCACTTTCAGATGGGCCTGCTGCTTTTCGTGGCCTTGGCTGGTTATCTCTTCTCCTCAGGTTTTAGTCGATTTTAGGTAAATATTCATGTTGGTCATTTGTTGGCTTGATATACTTCGGTTATGCCAACAAAACGCCGCCGTCGGGCGAAGTCAAAACCATCTCGCCAGCGCCGCTGGTTGAATATTCTCCTGTTGCTAGCTGTGTCACTTTTATTGGCGCTGGTGCTGTATGTGCTTTATCTTGATCAGGTGGTGCAGGCTAAATTCGAGGGCAAGCGTTGGTCGGTGCCGTCCCGGGTCTATGCCCGTGCGTTGGAGCTTTATCCGCAAAAACGATTGACGGCAGAGGCGCTGTTGGCGGAGCTCAACCTGATTGGCTATCAGCCGTCTGCCGATGGCATGGCCCCCGGCACCTATCTGCATAATGGTAATCAGTTTGTCATGACGACACGCGCGTTTCGTCACTGGGACAGCATTGAGCCGGGCCGCTCAATCTTACTCAAGTTTGAGAACAAACAACTGGCAATGCTTGCCGATGTGATGACGGATGAATCGCTGGCATTGATTCGGCTTGAACCGATGTTGATAGGGATTATTCATCCGGTCCATCGGGAAGATAGGGTCCTGGTACGGCTTGATGAACTGCCACCCAAGCTGATGGTTGCCCTGCAAGCAGTTGAGGATCGCAAGTTCGCTAGCCATTACGGCATCGACTTTCGCGGTATTGCCCGCGCCGCTTGGGCCAACCTGCGTGCCGGTAAGGTGGTGCAGGGTGGCAGTACACTGACCCAGCAACTGGTGAAAAATTTCTATCTCGGTAGCGAACGTACACTGAGGCGCAAGATCAACGAGGCGATAATGTCGCTGTTGCTGGAAGCACGTTTTGAAAAAGAAGATATTCTTGAGGCCTATGCTAATGAGATCTATCTGGGCCAGGACGGTAATCGTGCCATCCACGGTTTTGGTCTGGCGGCACAATTTTATTTCAACAAGCCGCCGCAGGAATTGACGCTGGCCGAGTCGGTTCTGCTGGTGGCAATCTTGCGTGGCCCAACCTACTATGATCCACGCCGTCATCCTGAACGTGCCTTGATGCGGCGCAATCAATTGCTTGAAATTATCCGGCGTGATGGCCTGATTGATGAGCAACAGATGCAGAGCGCCCAGGCAGCGGCGCTGGGTGTGACGCCCAAGCCCAATCTTGGTAGCAGCCGTTATCCGGCCTTTATTGCCTTGGTGAAACGGCAGCTGCAACAGGACTACCACGATGAAGATCTGCGCAGTGAGGGTTTGCGTATATTCACTACCCTGGATCCAGTCGTCCAGCAAGTGGCTGAGCAGGCCCTGGTGACAAATATTAAGCGGCTTGAACGACAGCCTGGATTGCTCGAAGGTGGGGTGGTGGTCTCACGCCTTGGCAGCGCAGAGGTGAGCGCCGTGGTGGGTGGCCGCAATCCACGTTTTGAAGGTTTTAACCGTGCGCTTGATATTCAACGGCCGGTTGGTTCACTGTTGAAACCGGCACTCTACCTGACTGCATTATCACAGCCGAGCCGTTATACGCTGGCCAGTCTGATTGACGATGCGCCACTAAAGTTAAAACAGTCAGACGGTAGTGTCTGGTCACCGGCCAATTATGATCATATTAGTCATGGCAAGGTATTACTGGCCGACGCCCTTATCCATTCATACAATCAGGCTGCGGTCCGGCTTGGTCTCGAATTGGGTCTGGGGCGAGTGGTAGATACATTGCAAGGACTCGGAATAGATAAACATATTCCGCCGTATCCTGCGGTGATGTTGGGCTCTCTGGCACTGGCACCGCTGGACATTGCGCAGATGTATCAGACCCTGGCTGATGACGGTTTCTATACGCCACTGCGGTCTGTGCGCGCAGTGCTGAATGCCAAACACCAGCCATTAAATCGGTATTCGCTCGTTACCGAACAGCGCTTCGCCCCTGAACAAACTTTTCTGGTCAGCGATACCTTGCGCATGGCCTTGCGTCAGGGGACCGGGCAAAGTATTGGTCAACAGCTGCCAGAGACACTGTTTCTGGCCGGCAAAACCGGCACCACTGATGACCTGCGCGATAGCTGGTTTGCCGGTTTTGGTCGTGATTATCTTGCGGTGGTTTGGTTGGGTAATGATGATAATGGAGTCACTGGCTTGACGGGCGCCAGTGGCGCATTGTCAGTATGGGCCGATATCATGCAGCAGATTAATGTTAGCGGCGCTACGGCGCTGCAGCCTGATAATATTGAATATCTTATGATTGATCCAGAGACAGGCCAGAGGGCAGATTCAGGCTGTCAACAAGCTCATGAATTAGCCTTCATCACTGGCTCGGCACCCGTTGAATATGCCCCTTGTGCAGGCAACGTAGTGAAACGTTCGGTAGGCAGTTTTATCGACAGACTTAAAGGATGGTTCCGATGAGAAAGGTTTTTTTGCTTGCCATTACTGTCTTGCTGGTAAACGCCTGTGCCATTCAGACACCGAAACAAACCAGCGGTGGCCCGGCTGAGACCTTAATTGCTCAAGCCGATCAATTTGTTGCTAATGGTGATAATTCCCAGGCCATTGCCTTGCTGGATCGTGCGGTGCGCATCGAACCGCGCAATGGCTATGCCTGGTTGCACTTGGCCAGATTACATTTTGCCTCTGGTGATTTAAATAAAGCCGAACAGTTTGCCCGGCGGGCTATGCAAGTTGCTGGTGGTGATAAGGCATTGTTACGTGAGTCTCAGGCCATGATTGAAAAGATCAGGCTGCAGAGTCGGGAAACTGGCTAGCGTGGTTAGCGATAGGGAAAAGAAAAATTTAAGGTTTTGGGGACCTTTTCCCATCTTTGATTGCTTATGCCGAAAACCAAAACAGCTGTTGATAAACGGGCTGTGGCCAAGCAAAGCCTGACAGAGGCAGCTGTGCCATGCGGTTCGCGTTAAGTCCATCTTTGTTGATTCGTGACAATAAAATAATAGGGTCAGCCGCCCAGCGCTGGCAGGGCGACCCCCATGACTTAGGCCAGGTTTTATTTTGAGGTTTGGGTGCCGCTCGTCAGACCAGCGTCGGCACGATTTTCTCCGCCAAAGGCCTCTAACAACAGCGGAATAAACCGGCCAAGCTCGAGGCTCATCAGAGCAAAGTCGGCATCGAAACGCATCGCCTCAGTATCAGCCTCAACATCCTCGGCGGCCTCTTGAATCACATCCAAAAAACGCAGTCGCTGTACCGTCAGATCGTCTGTAAGAATGCACGATAGACGTTCGTTCCATTCTACGGCCAGTTTGGTAACCTGCTTGCCTGCAGTGAGGTGCGACATGACCTCTTCGGCGGAGAGATCCTGACGAGTGCAGCGCACCACGCCACCTTCTTCTTTGGGATCACGCAATTCACATTGATCTTCGATAACAAAGCCAGACGGGGCCGTCTGGTTTCTTAACCATTGGGTAAACTCCCGAGTAGGAGGAATGTTTACCGATGGCAGTACCACCGAAAGTCCGCCCAGGCTCTCACGTAATAGGCTGACCAGATCTTCGGCCTTGCTGGCCGATGCTACATCCACCACCAGCCAGCCGTTCTTGGGGTCGAGATAAGCAAAGGTGTGGCTGGAGCGGCTAAAGGCGCGCGGCAACAAGTCTAGCAA
>Ga0316208_1000106_pt1 | contig 118977 bp, 104 predicted proteins | sample 3monopyrite_MG_FD_204944 | JGI IMG/M metagenome (GOLD analysis project Ga0316208, IMG submission 204944) | Microbial mat bacterial communities from mineral coupon in-situ incubated in ocean water Damariscotta River, Maine, United States -... | ecosystem: Environmental > Aquatic > Marine >... | reverse complement strand
TATATTAATTTAAGTTCTTGTTCAATATAATGCAAACATAAATTTTTTTACTTATATTAAAATTTAATATTTTATAAAGGTTATTGATGAAGAGAGTTGTTTTAGCTGGTTTATTATTAGGGGGGGGGCGTTGTATGCCCAGAACGTAGGTGTATTAAGTAAGTATTTAACAGATGTGGATTTAACAAATGTGCAAATAACAGAAGTTGATTTTTCTGAGAATTTGAACCTCAATAGGTTGACAAAAGTAAGCAATCGAGTTAGTTCTGCCAAAAGAACTAGAGCACTGTTTTCAGCAGCAGCACCTGTAATTGATCCAAATACCGATACACTATGGAGTGTTGGTGCAGGTTATCGCATTTTAACAGATACAGCAGCAGGCACACAAGTGTGTATTAATTCTGTATGGCATGACTCTTTGCAGCAATCTGCAAGTGCTTTTAGGCTTACTCCAGAGGCAAGTTACTACAATAATACTCCTGTACAATTAAATAGTTTTGGAGGTTGGATTTATTTAGAGAGCCAAAATCCTATAATTGGTAGTTGTCAATTAACACGAAGACATGATACTCTTAGAGTATTTGATGTTGCAATAACAGCAGATCGCAGACTTTCAGTTGGTGGTAGTGTAACACAATGGTCTTCAACTAATATAACCACAATAGAGCAAATTCCACAAAATGAATGGATTTATATTTCAGCTTACCAATCTGGAAAATCCTTTCAAATTGGTTGGAAAAGAGCAGATTTAACAGGTGATACACAAGTTGGTTCAATTTATCCAAGTTTTGCACTAGACCTTACTCCAAATATTTATAACTTTCCAATGGAAGCTTGCATGCAAAAAGCATCTCACCTTTTTTGGCAACCAGGGGTAGCTATGTTTGATAATATGTGGCAAAGTGATTTAAGTACAATGGAGATACAAGGAACAATAGGAACAGATTATGATTTATATGATGGAATTTTAGTACCTCAATTAACAGAGTTACTTTTAGGTAATCCTAGTTCAATGACTTATAATGATGTCGATGTATATTTTGGTACAGCAGAAGGTGTTATTGTCGATTTAAGAAATAGAACTTGTAGTGCATTTGATGCACCACCTTTAAATTAAAATAAAATTGTGTTATGAAAGTCAAATTTCATAACACAAGATATTAGAAAAAGGCTCATAGATGTTTATAACGAATGAAAATAATAAAATTATTGATACCACAGTGCATACACATATTTCAAAAGCAGATAAAACTAATGTTAAAGAGCTTAAGAATATTGATTTAACCAATTCACTAAAACTACTTGATACAGAAACTTTCGAATATAACTACACAAAAGATATTGAGTCAATTATTAATCTTTCTAGTGTCACTAGTCATACAAGCGGTGACTATACTTTATCGGGCAGAAGACTTAACCACAAAGGTGGTTTTAATGCATATATAAAAGGAAATTCAGGAGTAAATGATGCAACAATGGATATTAACGGCATTAAAGGAAGTTTAATATTTGATCTAAATGATAATAATAAAATAGATGTTGGAAGTGAAAATTTAGTTGTTCAAGATTTGTTTGCCCTAGATGACAATAGAGATGGAATTTTAAATGAAAAAGATGAATTTTTTGATAAATTGAGAGTAGTATTAACAGATAATAACTCAGAAAACACCATGGTAAAACTCTCTAGTGTAGTCAATTTTATTAATTTAGAAGATTATATAGATAAAAGTCTTGCAAAGGTTGAGAAGACCTTTGGTAGGATAAATGCAGCTTTACAATACATTGACCCCATATATACTCATGATAAATATAATAAAAGTACAGTAGATGGTATGTTTAATCAATTTGCAAATGAAGATGGTTGGATAGAGTTTAATGATGATACAGCTGAGTTTCTTGCTGGTTTAGCTTACAAAAAAGAAGACATAAATGGTGGTCAATATCTTCAAAAAGTAAATACTCAAGGGATTGCTTACAAACTAGATGAGACAGGAGAGCATGGAGTTAATTTTTATAACGGTAAAGATACTTTTTTAACTTCACATTATGCGACTCAGGGTTACCGTGCTGATTCTTCACCAGGCTTTAGCTCTTATATGAAAAGCGGTGAAAAAGATGAAACTAGTACGAACAACGTTGTACGTTTTAGTAGAACCCACAAGAAAAATGGTTTAGAAGATGGAGTAAAATTCACAACTAGAGATGACGTAAACTACGATAACTTATTATATGTACAAAAAGATAGATTTGATAACATCTACAATGAGTATCACAAGCTAGAAGATACAAACGCAAACAAAAGAGAATTTAGAAAATATGAAAAAGAGTTCGAAAGAATTACAAATTTAGACTTCTCTAAAGAAAACCTAGAAAAAGTAAAAAAAGAGGTAGACAGTGGGAATCTAACAGATACTTTTAAAGATATGGATTCATTAGTAGCAATAAAGAAAGATGGAAAAGGTGGTTACATTCTAAAGTTCGATACAGATAGAACTGTACAAGTAAATGATTTGTATTTTAATACAGATGATTTTTTTAAAATGAAAGATGGAAAAAGAGTATCTATTTTGTTTAAAGAAGAAGTTTTAAAATATGATACTAATGAAGATTTTACAATTGATAAACAAGAGATGAACTTTGAAAACTTTGCATATAGAGATAATGGCAAACTAACAACTCTAAAAGAAGCAGGAGTAAATCTAATAAAACTCCATAAAGATACGCAAAATATTCAATTTCAATTAGCATTTAAAGATGGACTTAGTAAAACAGTAGACACCCTTTATAAAGTAATGGACTTAAGTAAACAAAATAAAGTAAACTCAGCACAAGAGTTAAATGAGATAATTAATCATCCTTATCAGAACAGGGTTCAAGATAGTAGTGAGACTTTGCATTTGGCCTGAGTTTATTGATTAAGCAGAGTGTGACAAATTTAATAATTTACTTACACTTTTACCCTAATTTCACCAGTAAGTAGTTTTTGCATAAGCGCTTTTTTTTGCTCTTTTAGTTCTATAAGTTCACTCTTTAGTAGTTCTATTGTTTGCTCAGCTAGTATTAGCACTTCTGCAATTTGTTGTTGCTCTTTTAGTGGTGGGAGTTTTATTTTTATATTTTTAATTGTATTTTTTAAAAGACTTGGAATGCCGGTTGATTCATTGTAATATTTCCAATTAATTTTTGTAAAAACTGCATATACAAATTTTGGAATAGTATTTTTGTAGGAGTGTGTATAAAACAGTGTATCAATAGTCCAAAACTTACCATTTAATAACATCGGTTTATCAATTGTACCTTTTCTTCCTATACATGCACTTTCGCCATCATAAAGATACTTATTTACAGATAACATATAGCCACCTGTTCCAAAAACTGGGATCTCTCCAGTTTCTAAATGTTTATAATCTTTTCCACTACTAATTTTTAAAATTTCTCCTAACTTAACTTTTTTCCATTTTGCATTAAACCCATCAAAGCGAATCTCACCACTTAAAAGTTTTTGCATTAAACCTTTTTTATTCTCTTGCCTAACTTTAATAAGCTCTTCTTGTTTTGAAATAGCATTACTCCAAGCAGTTAAAATCTTTGCTATCTTTTTTTGCTCTTTTAGTGGGGGAATGTTAAAAGGAATTTCTGACATGTACTTCCAGTCTGCTCTAGGCATTTTAGTACCAATTGTAATATTTGCAATTTGATTAAACATATCAGTTTGTACAAATTGAAATAGGTACTCATTTGTAAGTTTTTTACCCTTTAATACCCATAGCTCAGTAGAACATACTCCATCAAACTCAGCTTTCCAATATTTTCTTAAATATGGTCTTAATTTTCCATATAATACTTCACCCCTCATAAATATATTTTTTGTACTTTTTTGTTCTTTAGAATCAAAAAAACCTAGGAGTAACCCTGTATTTTGTGATATATGTTCTAATTCAATACATTTTTTATTTTCTACAGAAGTTTTTGGATTAAATTTTTTTAAAGATATATCAAATAAATTACTTATCTCTAATTTTTGCCAATTCAAAGGGGTAATTCCAACTTTAGTCCGTTTTTTTCCTTTTTTTATGTGGCTCATAAATTCTAAGTAATTCTATTGATAGTATCTTGATTAATTTTTCGCATTATTATGTGTTTTCCTTATAGTATATAGAGAATTATAGCTAATTAGTAATTAGATTTATTGCAAAACTCTATTAAACTAGTATCTAAATTAGATACTCTTAGTGAGCGTATTGTTTTTGCATCAACTGTTATGAAAAATGAGGTGAACGTTAAATTAAGGTAAATGAGGGTGTAAAAGATAACTCAAAATAATATAAGATACTAGATAAGTAATGAACTATTTGCTCAATTTAAAACTTGATAAATTATCGTTATAAAGTGAACAATAAAAATGTATAAAACTTTTAAAAAATTAACAGGCATAAAGCCTGCTACAAAAATGTGTATTTCTCTCTTATCTTTTAAACTAAAAAATATACTTTAAACCTGCATAAACGCTAGATCCACGAGGTGAATCAATTACACTTCCCTCATACTCTACCAAAGCTTCATAATGCTCACTGAGATAATACTCAATACCAGCTCCATAAACCATTCCACTGTCATGAGCATTCACATTTAACTGATTAATAGTTTCATGTTCAAACTCGTATCCAAGTTTACCCATAATTCCGATAGTATCAGTTAAAGGAAGTGCATAAATAACATCTAATGCATATGTCCAATATTTTCCTCTAGCATTTTCAACTTCTAACTTCTCTTGTGTTCCCTCAATAACGGTACGTTTTTCAAGCATATCGTTTCTACTATAAGATGTATCAAATTCTACTGCAAAGTGATTAGGTAATGTGTATCCAATATCAATACCCATTCCACCTCCACTTTTACCTTCAATCTCAACATTATTACCCTCTTTGATAGTATCAGATGTAGTTAATAAAGCTTTTGTTACAACATAAAATTCACCTGTTTGGGCATGTTCTTTTGCATAAATTGTTGATGTACTCATAATCAATGCCAATGAGGCTACTGTAATTTTTTTAATCATATATTTTCCACCTAGTTTTAAGTTTAAACGGAATTATAGGGTAACTATGAAAATAATTCTTCACTATTCTTGCTTATATAATTATCTATTATTGCTATTTTTATAAACTATTTTTGCTAAAATATCGTTATGAAACGTATTACTTTAGAAAAGCACATACAAATTGCTAATGATATTATGTATTATATTTACACTCATATAGAGATAGACATTGATGTTAATGAGTTAAGCGAAAAACTAAAAGTAAGTAAATTTCATATGCACCGCATTTTTAAAGAGATTTTTGGCAAAAATATTTATGAAAGCATAAAATCCATACGACTACAAAAAGCCTCTAATCTACTTTTGACTAATCAGCTTAGTACAATTAGTGATATTGCTAAACTTTGTGGTTATAGCTCACAAACATCATTCATTAGAGTATTTAAAACACGTTTTAATATGTCACCTAAAGAGTGGCGCAATGGTGGATATAAAAACTATTCGAAACAGATTTTAAAACAATCATTACGCTCACCACAAATAGCATCTACATTTAATATGATAGAACCAACTATAGTCAAAATGCCAGATTTACATAGCTATTATATACGGCATCATGGTTATGATGACTCCATAAAACAGACTTGGCAAAAACTCCAAACATGGACTTTAAGTAACAATATTAGTGATTATCAGCAGATTGCGCTTTTTCATGATAATCCAACCATTACACCTTTGAGTGAGTGCCACTATGTAGCATGTATAGCCTTAGAATCAAAAGAGTTTTATAATAATAGTCGCTTACCTCACTTTAAAATATCTAAAGGCATTTATGCAAAATTTGATTTAAAAGGTTATTATGGAGATTTAATACAACTTATTCATTGGGTATATCATGACTGGTTACCACAAAGTGATTATGAAACAACTACAAAACCATCATACAGTATTTATAATACCAATCCATATTTAAATAGTGATGGTACTCTAGATGTAAGTTTTTATTTATCAATACAATTTTGACATATTAGTTATAAATCACCGTATAAATTAAACACAAAAATTGACAAAAATAAATTATTATTATAACTTAAATAAAAAATTTATTCCCTAACATAAGATTTTACAAAGATGATTTAGTTTAGTATTCCAATTAATTATCTCAAATACCTTACTTAAAATAGTTATACTTTAAGAAGTATTTATGTTAGTTATTACTATAATAAAGACGGCTTATCAGAGTCAAATCCTTTGTTTATTATAGAAGGGAGTCACAAATATGAACGTAGACACAGTTACTTTTGCAGTTAACGTTAAAACTGATGCTATTGACAATAGTGGTAAAACAATTGCAATAGAAGAGAATATTGGGCATTTCACTGCACGCGAAACTGCAGAGGAATTTATTATGAAAGAGTGCGTCCCAAGAGGAATCGAATGCGAAATTGTAACAAATTTACACGAACCATTCCCACCAAAAAAAATTAAATAGTTTGGCAACCTATAAACTTCAAAATGGGCGTTTACTCGCCCATAATTTTAGTTTAACTAAATAGACTTCTTACAAAACTAAAAGTCTAATCTTCTTACTATTTGATACATCTTGCAACCTACACAAAATCCGACTATAGCTTCTGTTAAAGAACACAATACAAATAAAAATGCAGCTAATAATGCTAATTCAAAGTGTAATGACCACGCAAAAAGTACAACAATAACAGAAAAAAAGAGTGCTAAATAGAGGGTAAACCTCTTAGCAGCGGCATCTTCACTTCTTGATGGTAAGTTAAAAATTTTTTGAATAGCTTTGCTAACATACCAAATCAAACTAAATCTATTTAGACGTAAAATTCTTACTAATATATCAAAAATCAGAAAATAGATAAAAAATATTAAATCTGTTGACATATATAAAAGAAGTAAGAGCGATACAGAGATAGACCCTAACCTAACTATTGTGGTGTCTATTTTTTCATAAGATATAGGGCAAGCACTGCTCATGATAAATCCTTTCTATTAAAGCTCTTATAAAATTTATACTATTTTTGCAAGAACTATTATGAATTATGTCAGAAGTAAAATTAAATGTCAAGTATCTTGACTGTTTTACTAAAGATTAAGAGTATGTTATTATTTCGCATTTAAATTCTCATTAGACTTCTCTTTGTAAAGCTGAGTGTTATTTTAGTTCTGCAAGAAGTCTATTATAAAGATAAACTAATGATAAAAACATTGAGTAAACCAGCCCTTAGTGCTATATTTGCAACAATTATTGCAACAATGGGTTACTTTGGTAACTTCAGTGGAGTCGATGCTAAGACTCTAAATAATAAATATGTAAAAAAAGGTGAGGCTTCATTTGATGACCTTAGTACTTCTGTAAAAAAACGTTACTATAGTGAAAAGAAAAAATGTCAAAATCAGAAACCTGTCCTAGCCAATAGTGATATTATTAATAAATGTGAACCAACAAATGAGCTTAAAGCACAAAAAGTTACATCTTTTGAACCTAAAACTACGTTAAAGAGTAAGAAAAATAACTTTGTTTCACAAATTAGTTGTTCAAATATGGGGGTGAATGAGTATAAAATAGATAATGTATGTCGTACAAAGTTATATGATTTTTTCAAAACAATAGATTCAAAAGAGTATAAATTTGAGATTATACCTCTTGTTGACAATCACGATTTTAAAATTCTAAAACAGATTAAACAAAATCCTGAGCTTTGCAATAACTTAGAAACAAAAATTAATGCTACTCAAATGAGTAATCTCTTCTCTTTAGCAAATGCAGGACTTGGTGTGTATAGAATAAAAGAGGCAAGATGGCTTCTTCGCCAGCGTTTTGGTAAAAATATAGATGTCAAATTTACACCATATACAATCAATACAAAATATGAGCGAGGGTTTTTAATTCGTCTTTATAACTAACGGAATAGTTTTTGCATAGTATTTGCTAACATATAGGTGAGGAAGTAAATATGCTACGCAAACTCTACGTCATATTATTGTTTGCAGCACTCTCTCATGCTAAAAGTTACTATACAATTCAACTAATAAGTGTAAAAAAACGTAACTCTATTCCAACTAAATTGCTCTCATCATTAAAAAACTCAAATGTAGCCTATTCAATAATTAAAAAAGATGATTCTTTTAAATTAACAAGTGGTGAATACATAACTAAAAAAGAGGCTAATAGGGAACTGTCTTTATTAAAGAGTTTCAAAGATGATGCTTTTATAACAACTAAAAACGTTACAGAAAAGATTAAAAACAGTGATTTTATTGAGACAAAAACAGTTCAAATTATGGCTGTCTCAAATAGAGAGTCAATTACTAGCAATGACCTTAGAATAGTAAATGACGCAGGATATAAATACCGTATTGTTCAAAAAAATGGACACTACTACCTCTTAGTTGGTGAGTTTAACTCTAAAAAAAATCTCTCTTTGGCTCTACATAAATTAAAAAAAAGTTTTGGTCAAGATATTTTTTCTCGTAGTGCCATAGTAAAACCAAATATTAAATACTCTAAAAATGTAGTCAGCCATCATATAAGTAATGAATCAATGCTCAAAAATTTCTATGCAGGTGTTGCATTTGGTGGCATGAGCGCTAGTGCTAAAGAAAATTTACGCAAAAATAACTCTTTAGGTGCTGGTTTTCATCTAGGGCTTAAATTACCATACAAGTTTAGAGTTCAATCTCAGTATCTTTATTATCCAAAAGTTAAAGAAATCCGCAAAAATAGTGATTTTACTCACTCTAACGCTACTAGAACGTATCATCAATTAAATATAAGCTTAAAAAGAAAACTTCAAATTACTCCAGAACTTAGTTTCTATCCAAAAGCTGGTTTGTCAATATCAAGATATGACGTTGAGGATAAAGATCTAAATTATCTAAAATTTCAAAATTCATACGATACAAGTGATCAATCAGAGATACTATTTAACCCTCACATTGGTTTTGGCTTCGACTACCTATTAAACAGAAATTTTCATTTTGGTGTGGAATATATTCATACCTTTGAATTAGCACTAGATCAAGTACTACTTAATTTAAACTATGAATATTAAATACTGTGGTACTATAAGTCTACTAAATAATGATGAAATATTAGTTTAATATAGTTATAATTGCGCGAATTTAGGAGCTATAAATCTATGAAAAATTTGCGTAATATAACACTTAAAGGTGATAGTGATACATTAAGAGACAATGTTTTACAAAATTTTCGCCACACTTATGAACTTTATGAATTACTATTTGAAACACTTTTGAATGATAATACATATTTTGAACGTCCTGAACCCCTACGCCATCCTATAATTTTCTACTTTGGTCACACAGCAACTTTTTTTATAAATAAACTTATAGTTGCAAAAATTATTGATAATAGAGTAAATCCAGAGTTTGAATCAATGTTTGCCATTGGCGTAGATGAGATGGGTTGGGATGATTTAGATGAGAAGCATTACGGCTGGCCTAGTATTGAAGAAGTAAGAGAGTATAGAAAAGAGGTTAAAAAAATTGTTGAACAATGTATTTTAACACTTGATATACATGAGAGTATAGGTTGGCATGATCCTATTTGGACAATTATAATGGCGATTGAGCATGAAAAAATTCATCTTGAGACTTCATCTGTACTAATTAGGCAACTTGATATAAAACATGTAAAACCACACAAACGTTTTACAATATGTCAAGATGATGTAACTCCACCAATAAACTCTCTAAAAGAGGTTCAAGGTGATGATGTTTTTCTTGGTATTGATAAAGAGCATCATCAATATGGTTGGGATAACGAGTTTGGTGAACATAAAAATTATATTGCAACTTTTAAAGCTTCAAAATATTTAGTTAGTAATGCTGAATTTATGGAATTTGTAAATGATGGTGGTTATGAAAATGATAACTACTGGAGTGAAGATGGCAAAAAATGGAAAAACTTTACAAAAGTAAAACACCCAACATTTTGGGTAAAAGATGGTTCATCTTTTAAATTTAGAACAATGACACAAATCATAGATATGCCTCAAAGTTGGCCATGTGAAGTAAATTGGTTAGAAGCTGACGCATTTTGCAAATATAAAAGTGAAAAAGAGTCAAAAAATTTAAGACTTTTAACTGAAGATGAGTGGACTAGACTCAGGGACTTTTGCGATATTGACCATGAAAATACAGCTGCTAACATTAATTTAGAGCATTACGCTTCAAGTATGCCAGTAAATCATTTTGAACATAATGGTTTTTATGATGTAATTGGAAATGTTTGGCAGTGGAGCCAGACACCTATCTACCCATTTGATGGTTTTGAAGTTCATCCAACTTATGATGATTTTTCCACACCAACATTTGATAACCGTCATAATTTAGTTAAAGGCGGTTCATGGATTTCTACAGGTAATGAGACCTCAAAAAATTCAAGATACGCATTTAGACGACATTTTTATCAACATGCTGGATTTAGATATGCTGAATCTCCAAATGAGGTAAAAAGTGAGTTTGACTTATATGAAACGGACAGCTTAATTTCACAATATTGTGAATTTCATTATGGACGAAGCTATCATAATGTTGAAAACTTTCCAGCTAAGATGGCGCGTATTGCATCTAGTTTTGCTAAAAATAGAGGTCGCGCGCTCGATATTGGTTGTGCCGTTGGAAGGAGTACATTTGAGTTAGCACATGACTTTGCTAGCGTTACAGGTATTGACTTTTCAGCACGTTTTATTCGTCAAGCAATAGAGTTACAAGAAAAAGGCAAATTAAAATATGTCCTACCAACAGAGGGTGACTTAGTAAGTTATAACCAAACCTCATTAGATGAACTTGGACTTAAAGGTTTAGAGAAAAAAGTTGAATTTTGGCAAGGTGATGCTCACAATCTAAAATCTCATTTTAATAATTATGATTTAGTTTTAGCACTAAATTTAATTGACAGACTATATAATCCACGTAAGTTTTTAGAAGATTTACAGACACGCATGAATAGTGGTGCAATTTTACTAATATCTTCACCATATACATGGCTTGAAGAGTATACACAAAAAGAGAATTGGTTAGGTGGATTTAAACTAAATGGTGAGAATATTAAAAGTTCAAATACTATAAAAGATATTCTATCTGAACACTTTATACTTATTAAAGAGCCATTTAAGGTTGACTTTGTCATTAGAGAAACAGCAAATAAATATCAACACACGCTAAGTGAAGCTATGATTTTTCAACGTAAATAGATATGTTTAACTTTGATACTAAAATAGAACGTAAAAACAGCGGTTGTGAGAAATATGATCGCTTAGAAAAGCTATATGGTAGTGAAGATGTAATCTCTATGTGGGTTGCAGATATGGACTTTAGCATTGCACCATGTATAGATGAAGCTATAAAAAAACGCTCACAACATCCACTATATGGATACCCATCATACCCTCATGCTCTGTACAGCTCTATTATTTCATGGTTAAAAAGACGTCATAACTGGCATATTCAAAAAGAGTGGTTAACATTTTCACCAGGAGTTTTAGCTAGCCTTAACCTTAGTATCCAAAGTTTGACAAAAGAGAAATCAACAATTTTAATACAGACACCTGTTTATCCACCATTTTTTAGCGCTGCGACAGATAATAATAGAAAACTTCTAACAAACCCTCTAGTATTAAACAATGGGCGCTATGAGATTGATTTTACAGATTTAGACAATAAGTTAAGAGAAAGTTCTATGCTAATAATAAGCAATCCCCATAATCCTACAGGAACTCTTTTCAGTGAAGATGAGCTAAAAGAAGTTGTTAGGCTTTGTGATTATCATAATGTCATTTTATTTAGTGATGAAATTCATAGTGATCTCGTTTTCGGTAAATTTACTCCAGCGGCATCTGTAGGTAAACATAATCATATAATCACTGCACAATCACCTAGTAAAACATTTAATCTAGCAGGATTATCATCTTCGTTTAACATAATAAGTAATGAGAGTATACGTAAAAAAGTAAGAGACTCACTAAATAGATTACATATCTCTAAAATAAATCAATATGGAATAGTCGCAATGCAAGAGGCGTATAGTTGCGGTGAACCATGGCTAGAGGAGTTAAAAGTCTATTTATCTAAAAATATTAAAACTGCTTCAGATTTTTTTAGAGATACTCCAATTAAAATGACTCAACCAGAGGCAACATATCTACTTTGGTTAGATTGTAGTTCATTAAATTTAACACCAAAAGAGCTGCAAGATTTTTTTGCAAAAAAAGCTAAACTTGGACTTAATGCTGGGCATACTTTTTCAAAAGATTATGCCCAATTTATGCGAATGAATGTTGCTTTAGCACATTCAGAATTAGTTCGCGCTCTAAATCAACTAGATGTTGCATTAAGAGCTGCTACATAACCAGATGACCAAGCCCATTGAAAATTATAACCACCTAAATCACCATCAACATCTAAGACTTCGCCTGTAAAGTATACCCCATTATAGATATTTGATTCTAACCTTTGTAAATCTATTTTTTCAAGTGATACACCACCAATTGTTGTCTCAGCACTTTTATATCCATGTAAAGAGGTTACACTAAATTTCCAATTTTGAAGCCTTTGAATAATACCATCAATGCTTTTTGTCTCTTTCAAAATACAGCGCGCTATTTTTTTATGAATAATTGAACTAAGATGAAGTTGCATATCTTTTTTATCATCAATTTTAATAAAATTTTTAAGCATGTCTGTGAGTTCAATTTTAGTAAAATTAGGCAAAAATCTAATAGCTACTTCAACCTTTCTACTTTTGTCTAAGGCAAGTGCTGCTAATCTACTAGACTTTAAAATTGTAGGGCCTGAGAGACCATACTCTGTAAATAATAGATCTTCATTTTCACTATTTACTAGTTTATTATCAACTAAAAGATTAACCCCAGCATCAATACGAACACCCTTTAACTCTCTAAGACATTGGTGTTTACAATCTAACTGAACAAGTGAGGGCATTGTTTTAACTATTGAGTGTCCTAACATTTTTGCTAAAGTATAACCACTATCACTGCCGCCTAGATGACTAGCCACCTCTCCACCAGCACTTATAATAACTTTATCAAATAAGCTTTTTTTAGAATCAATAAAAAGTGAGAACTTTCCATTATCTTTTGAAATTTTTGTAACTTCTGATTCTAAATAAAGTTTAACTCCTAAAGATTGCATCGCATATAACATCTGTTCAACTACAATACTAGCTTGTTTCGAAAGAGGATACATTCTTCCATCTTCGTTTTGAAATAACTCAATACCTAAACTTTTAAAAAACTCTACTGTTTTATCTTTTGAAAATTGAGTTAATACCTGTGTTATTACTTTTGGAGTACTAGAATGAAAGTAACTAGAGTTAACATCTAAATTTGTAATATTGCATCTTCCATTTCCACTAGCATAAATTTTTTTTCCAGCTTTTTCATTCTTCTCAAAAACAGTTACTGACGCACCATTTCTAGCACATATAATTGCTGCCATCATTCCTGATGCACCAGCACCTATTATTGCTATACTATTTTCATTTTTCATAGATATAAGTATATCATTAGAGTTCTTTTATTAAATAAAGATATTATAAAATATTATCAGGATGTTATCAGGATATATTATTTATAATAGAGTATTAGGTAGGTATTTCAAATGAGCATCTATAAAAAATTTCTTTTTAGACTACTGCCAACTGTACTTATAGCAATACTATTTACTAGTTTAGTAAATATATATTCAACCTATAGAACAGTTACAACTCAAATTCGCTCACACCTAGAATCAGTTGCCTCAATTCAAGCACATAGAATCACGTCTATATTAGAACATACACATAACGAACTTAACCTCATAAGCAGTCGTACAAAATTACAAAAAAGTTTGGCTATGTATAATATTGAACCAAATAGTGAACAACTTAAATGGATAAATAAAATTATAAACGATGCTAAACACTCAGACCATGGCATAAATGCAATAACTGTTTTAAATCATTTAGGGAAAGTTGTTGCTTCGACTATAAATAGCGAAGTCGGACGTATTGCAAAAGATAATGAGATATATCTAAAAAAGACAGATAAACCTATTTTAAAAAGATACAAAGACTCTTTTTCTATGGTATTTGGTACACAATTAACTTATAATGGCAAAGATGTAGGAACCCTACTCCTAGAAGATAATATGCGTAACTTAAATAATGCTATTACCGACTACTCAGGTCTTGGCGAGACTGGCGAAACCTTGCTCGCTATGCGTGATGAAAATGGTGATGCAAAATTCATAGTTCCACTTAGATTTGATAAAAATGCAACAATGCAGCATATAATTTCTAAAAAAAGATTAAGTGTACCAATATCGCAAGCTTTACTTAAAAAAAATATCTTTATTGAGGCTGCTCCAGATTACAGAGATAGAACTGTATTAGCTCAGGTACGCTATATAGAAGATTTAGATTGGGGTATTGTTGTAAAAATTGATGAAAGTGAAGCGTACTCCCCACTTTATAAAATGTTACAACAAAATGCTCTTTTATCTTTAATAATAATAGCTCTTATGGCATATATCTTAAGAGGCTTTTCACGCTCAATCATTTCGCCAATCGAACTATTAACAAAAAAGAGTCGAGAAATCTTAATTCAAATAATTCCAGATAGTAAAGTTCAAACAGCTAATATAGAAGATGAAATTGAAGTTTTGAATATTAATTTAAATATGTTGTTATATAAATTACAAGAAAAAATCAAATTACAGCAAAATTCAATTAAAAAGAGTGAAAGTGATTTACAAGAGTCACAAAGCGAGGTTATAAACTCAAAAAAAATGGTAGATTTAGGAGAGATGGTAGCAGGAGTAACACACGAAATTAATACACCTGTGGGATCTAGTTTAACTGGAATTACACACCTAAAAGACTCAATCAATGATTTACGAAAATTATATGAAAAAAATGATATGAGCGAGAGTGACTTTAAAAATTTCTTAGACAACTCAGAAAAAATTGCTTCGTCGTTAATTACAAATTTAGTAAGAACTGCTGAATTAGTACGTAGTTTTAAACAAATTGCTTCAGATCAGACATCTGACATAACACGAACCTTTAATGTCAAAGAGTATCTAAATGAAATATTACTAAGTCTAAGAAATAGTCTTAAAAATACTAAACATCTAATTTCAATTGAGTGTGATAATAACCTAATGATTACAAACCATCCTGGTTATTTTGCTCAAATACTAACTAACTTCATAATGAATTCATTAATTCACGGTTTCAATAAACATGACATTGGTCACATAAATATTTCTATAAAAAAAGAGAACCAAGATGTAACCTTTACCTATAGCGATGATGGGAAAGGAATTAACAAGGAGCATATAGATAAAATTTTCAATCCATTTTTTACAACAAACCGTGATGATGGTGGCACTGGACTTGGACTAAACATCGTACAAAATATAGTTACTAAGAACCTAGGTGGCACAATAGAGTGTCATAGCCAAATAGGCTATGGTACACAATTTATTATTAAATTCAAGAGTGAGTAAGGGAATACAAATGGCAGGTTCATCTTTTAAATTTGCAGATAAAAAAGATAAAAAAAATCAAAAAGAAAAATGGAGAGTACTTATAGTTGATGATGATGAACAGGTACATACAATAACTCAAGCGGTACTTCGTACTTTTATGTTTGAAGATAAAAATATAGAATTTATTAGCGCTTATAGTGCAAAAGAGGCGAAAGAAAAATTGCTATCATTAGATGATATAGCTTTAATTCTACTAGATGTTGTGATGGAAGAGAATACCTCCGGATTAAACATAGCAAAATTTATTCGTGAAGATATGAAAAATAGTATGACAAGAATTGTCCTTCGTACAGGACAACCAGGAAGTGCTCCTGAGGAGAAAGTCATTATAGATTATGATATTAATGACTATAAAGAGAAAACAGAACTTACGGCAAAAAAATTGTTTACAACTGTAATATCTTCACTTAGAAACTATCGAGATTTAAAAATAATTGATGATGATCGTAGGATTCTAAATAAAAATAGAGAAGGTTTACGCCAAGTTATAGATAGTTCAGCTCACCTATTTGAAATACGTTCATTAAAAGACTTTGCAAGTGGAGTTTTAACACAAATCATTGCTATGGTTGGTATCGATAATAACTCTATATATGTTCAAAAAGATGCTCTATCAGTTGAACTTGATAATAATAACTTCAATATTTTAGCAGGTACTGGAATATTTGAGGAGTTATCTAAATCAAAAAATTCAGCAGCTATCCCTAAAGATATAGAAATCCTTTTTAATCAAGCTATCGAAAAAGAGGAGCGTATTTTTATTGATGATGTTTTTATTGGTTATTTTAAAACAAAAAGTGGTCATAAAAATCTTTTATATGTAAAAGATTGCCAAGAATTAAATGAGACAGATAGCCACTTGATAGATATTTTTCTATCTAATGTTGCTATTGCATTTGAAAATTTATATCTTGATAAAGAGATTCAAGACACGCAAAAAGAGGTTATTACAACATTAGGTGAAGTAGTTGAAAATAGATCACATGAAGCTGGTAATCATGTTAAACGTGTTGGTTTCTTTACATATCTATTGGCAAAAAAACTAGGGCTAGACGATGAAGAGGCTATGCGATTAAAAACTGCAGCACCTATGCATGACGTTGGTAAAATTGCTATATCTGATTCTATCCTTATGAAAGAGGGTAAATTGACAGATGATGAATTTTCTATAATGAAAAAACATGCCTATATTGGTTATGAAATTTTAAATAAATCTCCTAGAGAATTAATGAAATGTGCTGCGCTAGTTGCACGAGATCACCATGAAAAATTTGATGGAAGTGGTTATCCAAATGGGGTAAGTGGAGAAAATATAAGTCTATATGGAAGAATAGTAGCTGTTGCTGATGTTTTTGACGCGTTATCTCATAAAAGATGCTATAAAGAGGCTTGGTTAACACAAGATGTTCTAGATTACTTTAAAGAACAAAGTGGGAAACATTTTGACCCTAAAATTGTAAAAATTCTATTTGAGAATGTTGATGAATTTCTAGATATTAATGAGAGATATTCAGATAATATTTTGGTAGCTAATTCAAATATAGCTTAATGTATTTTTTATTTTTTATTCTTCTAGCTCTCACTCCAAGCGCGAAAGAGAATAAAAAGCTTATATTAAGACTTTTAAAACAGTTTCAAAGAGATGGAATAAAGAAATTAAATGATTAAAATTTTGGCTATTTTATTAATTAGTACCTATCTTTATTCAAACACACCAACACAAATTGAAAAATTAATATTAAAACAGCAACAAGATATTGCAAAACTAGAGTATGAAATAACTCAAGTAAAAGAGCAGATGTTAATACTTTATGAGCGTCACAATCAGATAAAGCCAAAATTCTCAATCATAAGACAAAGTGATGCGTTAAAGAAGATTCCATCTAATTCTAAATTAAAAAAATTAAAACCATCAACTTTTAAACTAATTCATGATGCAAATATCGTAAATTTAAGTGGTGTCGCAAAAAGACAATTCAACAAAAATGAAGTATTTACTTCAACTTCAGCAAGAGATGGATTCATTAAAATTAGTGGAAGATTTGAAAATAGTAAGTGGATAAGTGTAAAACAAGATTTATACGTAAGTGCTAAAGCGTGCAAAAAACGTTAAAAGTTACCCATTAAATAGCTATAGTGTGTTCTTGCCTTTTCATACTCAAATATTGAATACTGTTTTTGGATTCGCGATAATAAAAATAGTGCATTATTTTTATGATAAACCAATAGCTCTCTATCTTCTGAATCTAAGTGATACTTGTATGCTGAGACTTCATAATAAAATTTATCAATATAACGCACTTGTCCACTAGCAGAATATGCAATTATTCTCTTTAGTGCATCTTTAGGAGTTATGATTTTATGAAACAAAAGAGTATTAATAAAGCCAAGAAGGAAGTGATAACTTCCTGTATGTAACACTTCAAGCTTATCGAAAAACTGTTTTTTAATTTTTTGAGAATAAAAATTCTTTCTAAACATTCTAATTGCCTCACACATATCTGCTAGAGTCTCTACTCTCTCATGTGAGACTTCAATCTCTTGAGCTAATACCTCTAAATAATAGATAATTTTAAAATAGCTATATCCATCTTTTAGTAGAAGTTCTTCACTATTTTCATCAAGAGTTAGCATAATTTTAAGAGAATTTTTAAAATATTCCATGGCATTATCTAATTTTGTTACAGGCTCAACTTCGCGTTGCATCAAACCATAACCATCTTTTTGACGCAACCTACAATAACGAATAGACGCATTTAAAACAATTAATTTATGACGTTGCTTTGAAGTATCTTTAGATGCTACTTTATCGTACTGCTCTACACTTTTCTTAATAGCACTTTTTATTTCACTTAGTGTATAAAATTCGCTATATTGTGAAAACTTATAGTATACAAATGCTGCTTGTAGACGCAAGGCATCTTGAATATCTTGCTCTTTTATAATATCAACATGAGCCATAACACGGTCAAAATTTGAGTGCGCACGTTGAAGAAAACCAGCTCGAGAAATTTCATGTTTTAATAAATCGTTTTCTGCGTCACTTATCTCTTTTTCTGAAGTTAAAATTATCTCTTGATGTTTTTTATCAATCATAGGACGATAATATGAAAATCCTCGTCTAGTTAATGCACTAGAGGAGAGTTCGGTGGAAAATTTTAATGTTTCGAACTCTTTTTCCAATGTTTCCAAGCGAGAAGCCATACTTTGCCACAAAACTCGTATCTCTTCTGGACGGCCAGTTCCTTTACTATGAATGTTATAACTTACTTCATGCTCCATCTTCGCCCACGTTGCTTCCATGGTTGTCTGAACCTGAATCTCTACGTTATAACGATTTATTGTAAAAAACTCTTCATCTTCTTTAGGATAATAACTTGTATATTTTGGATTAAACTTTGAAATATCGCAATGAAGAGCTCGGTATCCACTAGCACGTTTTAAACTAAAAAAACCATAAACTAAATGCTCATCATCTCTATTTGGAATATCAAAATAGTTATATAAAACTCTTGCAACCCATTCACGCTGATATGGATATTGACATACAAAACGTACACCAATTAAATCGTGAACCAGTTCATCAATTGTTATTGAGCTATCTTCTAATTTATTTAATGATTTTCTAGATAATTTTTTAATTATACTATCATCATATTTATAACGAACATGTATTTCATAACATCCTGAAAGGAGTAAAATTTGAGTTATTGAGTTATTTTTAGCATTTACACCTGAAAAAAACTTTGACAACTCTTCATGAAATTCTAAAAGTGGTCCATTTACGTTTTTTTTGCTACTAACATGTGTTCTATACTCTTTATAACGCTGTTTTAAAGCTTTTAAATTATCTTTAAATTCTTGATATACTATACTTTTTCTTGAAGCAAAAAGCGAGCGTTTATTATCAGCTGCAATAGTCCCATGATGTTTAATCATTTTTGCAGTCACTTCACTAAGGGACGTATCACCTACTTTAAACCTCTCTTTGAGTTTTTTATAATTGTTATTAAAAAGAGAATCAATGATCATCTCATGAATTTCTTCAGCACTAAAATCACGCCCTTTGCTGTAAAGATACTGGACATTGATATAATTATTCAAAAAAATCGCACCATCTTAAAAACCTCATTTAATAGACTTGTAAGAAGTCTAAATGATTATATTATTTTTTTGCTACAATATCTCTTATGAAAACTAAAGCTATAAAAAAAGTCAGTGATGTAATAGGTAAAAGTACATCTTACCTTTGGGATAAAATATCAAAAGATAGTTCCATTGTAAAGGTAAGCATCCCACATAATCGGAACATGACAAAAAATGGTCTTATAGAAGCTGAAAGGAGTATGTCAAAACTCTCACACAGACTTAATAAAGATGAAAAATTCAATGCACGGTATTTTGAAGTACAAGGCACGACTAATAATAAATGGACTAAATTTAAAGCTATAGTAAAACGTACAAAAAACATGGTTAAAATACCAATCCATTATACTCATGAGACAAATATCAACTCAAAAGAGATTGAAATGATTATAAGATTTGAAGCCAAACATAACTTTGAAAAAAGTGACCTCTTACTATTAAAACATGAAGAGTTTTACTCAAAAATATATATGGATGTTTTAGATGAGCTATTTGCTCTACAAAAACTATTACATGGTAGATTTGTAAAGTATGAAAGTGACAAAAACTTCTTATCAAAGTTGTCTAATTGAGAATAGTTTGTCAAAAATGTATATACTACTATGTTACATGGGAAGCTAGCCGACCACATGGGTGTAAAGCTTATGGTTTTAAATCAAAACAGATTCCATCTTCAGTGGTACTAAATAGTAGTGGTGAGCAGTGCAAACTCTATATTTTAAAACAACCAAAAGGTAAAAATTGAACTTCTTATTTATAGCTAAACACCCATACAATTTAGCAAACTTATTTACTTTTGTAAATATTGCAAGTGGTCTACTTGCTATGTACTTTATTTCTCATAATAGTTTCACAACAGCTATAATACTCGCATGGGTAGCAGGAGCTTTTGACATATTTGATGGAAAAATTGCAAGAAAATACAATCTATCAACAGAGTTTGGTATACAAATTGATTCATTTGCTGACTTTATATCTTTTGTATTAGTTCCAACGTTCTTAATTCATCAAGCAATTTTCTATTCATCAAACATATCACTAATTTTAGTTGCAATTATTCAAATTTATTACGTAATTGCAGCACTTAGAAGATTAATTAACTTTAATATTAACGCTAATACTGGTGGAGTTGAAAAATATTTCACAGGTGTACCCACACCACTAGGAGCTATTTTACAGTGGTTTATATTTTTAATGTGGCAATATGAAATTATACAAAATGGCTATATAGCTCTTGTTTTTATTACCATTATTGGGTATCTTCTTAACTCAAAAATAAAAATAAGGCATCCATAATGTTTAATAATCTTTTAAAAACAGCAAACAAAGAAGAAATTATCAAAGAGTTTAGTAAAAACTTAAATACAGATTCACAAGAGAGTTTTTTCAACAAAAAAGCTCCTAAATTTACAGAGATAATTTTAAGCGTGATAATCCCTCTAAGAGATCAAAACTTACTTTTTAATCCAGAAGGAAACCCGCTAGAGACAATTAATGTAGAAGAGTTTTTAAAATGGTGTGACTTGGTATCTTTGAAAACATTGTACTTTACATTGAAGCAAAGTAATGTTGCTGGCACTCTACTTCGCACAAAGTTTGAAAGCTCAAAAGCTATAAACTACAAAAAAATTGATATTTCTCTTTTAGAAAACTATGTAAGAGAAAATGCCATCAATCTTGATGAAGAGCTTTATGACTTTCCAATTAGAAACTACAACATACACATGGGCATAGGAAGTGTTATTAAAAACGTAATGAAGTAGCCTTTCGTCTTTTTATCCACCTAATAGTACCTGTAATAAATAGAACTATTAAAAGTATAGACGCAATGTCATTTATCCAAACCCACCAATCTGCAAAAAAAGTTCCATCGTGAAGAGATAGTACCACTGAGAAGAGTGTTGCATCTGTCAACTTTGGAAAAGACAAACTGGCCTTGTGCGCACCAAGATAGGCTATTTTATCAGGAAAATAGATTACATCTTTGAACATATGTGGTGCTTTTGGTAAAATTTTAAAAATACCATTTTTCAAGATTCTATTTGATGCTCCCATACCACTAATAAAAAGAGTCTCATTATTTCGTATCATTCTATATGCAAAACCTTTACTCTCTAATTCCCACTCTTTTGCATTTTTGCTTTTATATACACCTTGTCTATTACCAATACGATAATTTTTTCCATCAAAATCAACTGACCATATATCCTCTTTAAGTGTAGAATAGACCGGTGGTAAAATAGAGTATGGAATTTTGACTGAACTCATAAAACCTCTAAGTAATTTTGCATGATCTAGGAAAATTCCTGTAATTACAAGAATTATAATAGGTAAAATTGCCAAAACAGTAAAATAGTTTGCATGAAAATTGATAGTACTTTTAACTGTTTTAGCTCTAATATTCTTACCCTTAACTCTCATAAGCATAAACCAAATCAAGTAACCAAAAAGCGCTAAAAAAGTTAAAATTATTGCCCCATAATCATTAATAAGAAGTGAGCTTATACCATCAAATAGACCTCTTGCATAGTGTAAATCCCTAACAAATCTTGAAAGAGATATATTATGCTTTAATTCATTTTCTTCAATATTTACTTCAAACCTATTAATAATTTTTTCATCATTTACATCTATAAGAACTAACTCTTTTTTATCTATTGCTACGATAATTTTATCTTCATGAATATTCATTGAGGTAATGTTTGAAGCTTCTAACACAAAAGGTCGCCATACTCTTTTATCTGAGCTTAGTGCGAAAAGTCCACTATTTGTTGCTAAAAATAGTGAATTTTCTTTTTTCCTAATAGCAGTTATCTGTAAATCCAACTCTTTTGAAAAGTTCTTTCCATAATCTGTACTTTTAAAAAGACCACGTCTACCACCAACATAAATAATATTTTTATCTACATAATATGTCTCATATAATCTTTTTTCATACTCTAACACTGCTTTTGGAACTGTATTAAATGTTATTTTATAATTAAAGTTCCAACCATCATGATTTAAAAGAAATCCAGTTATACCAAGCAGCATTAAAATTACGCCAGCAAAAAGGCCAGCGTACTTATGCCACTTGAATAATTTTACCATTTATACTCTAATCCAACATAAAATTGTCTAGGATCACCTGGTGTATAATCCTCTCTACCATAGCCATATGTTGCCCTTGTAGCATATTGCTTATCTGCAATATTTGTAACTTTTCCTAAAATTGAAAAGTTTTTACTTGCTTTGTAATTAATTTTTATATTTGCAATTTTATAACCATCGTATTCCATTGTATGTAAATCGTCCATCCAATACGAACCCAAATAGATATACTCACCCATTACAGTAAGATTATTAACTGCTTTTGGAGTGTAGAACAATCTTATATTAGCGGTATGATTTGGAGCAGAAGCCATCTCATCGTCATTGAAATTAGCATCATTGCTATAGGAATGTTTTGAATAGCTATATGCTATCTTTGTACTAATTTCATTACTGAGGTTGCCTAAAAGAGTTAACTCAATACCTTTATGAATACTTTTACCACCATTATAATAAAAATCATCTCCAGCTTTTACGCGCTGACTTGTAATTGTGTCATCAATACTCATATAATAGGCGATTAATTCAGCATATCCTCGCTTAGAATACTCTTTTTTAATGCCTATTTCATAGCTATCTGTTGTTTCAGGACTAAGCGAAGCCTCTTTGTACCCACTTTTCATTGAATATAATCTAGTTGCTTGTGGAATCCTAAACCCATTTGAATATCTTGCAAAAAGGTTTAACTCTTTAGTAGCCTTATATAAAAGTGAAAATTTTGGACTAAAATGATTAAAGCTATCTTTTCTATCATCTGGACGATAATATACACCAGAAGCATCAGTTCCAGTAGTTAAATTATTTGTGTAATCATAATGATTATAATCATATCTTGCACCAAAAGTAAGCTTTAATTTTTCATTTGTATTCCAGTCAACATTAAGGTACGGCGCAAATGCTAAGTACTTTACATCATAATCATATAACGCTCCAGTCACATAATTTTTCCCTCTTGATGATGTATCAAATGTTTGATCATAATTTAGTGATGAGTCTGTATACTCTGTATCAAAACCGAATATAATATTTCCCCAATCTTTTTCCAAATCATTTTTTTGTAAAAGTCCAATAGTAAATATATCATTATCATTAGATGGTAGATTTGATTGCCATGTTGCAACATAACGATTTCGATTGTATCTAATATATGGAGTAGTAGTAATTTCTAAATTATCATATGAGTAGTTACTCCACTCTGAGCTTAGCTTTACATAATCAAATTTACGCCTAATATCTGTACTATTAAGTGCTGTAAAATATTTTGCATCATCACTAGCAGCACTAGATCCTGATGAAATATTTGAGTAGTTATTAAAGGAATCTGCTTGCTGGGCATTAGTAAAACTTGTATTAAATATAGTTTTTACAAAGTTTTCATCACTTATAATATAGTCATAACGGATATTCCCCTCAAATCTTTTAAACTCAGAATGATCACGCCATCCATCACCTTTAGAATAACTACTATTTACTCTATAGCTTTTAGAGCTATCAATTGTATTACTAACTTCTGCAAAACCAGATACAAAACCATCACTTCCACCCATAAGCTTAAATTTTCTCTCTAAATATTTAGATGGTCTTGAAGCAGATTGAACATTTACTATCCCACCAACAGCATCTGAACCATAAAGTGCTGTTCCAGAACCTTTTAAAACTTCAACTGAAGATGACGTATTATAAGTCGTATACGCTAAACCATTGTGGTTAAAAAACCCTGATGATTGCGCTGGAATACCATCTTGTAAAAATAGATAATATGGTCCTGTACCTGATGGCATACGAATAGATGTGGTATGTCCAATTGCTGAACCAGTCTGCTCAATACGCACACCAGATATAGAGTTTAATAAATCTTTTTGATAAATTACCTGATCTAACTCTATCTCTGATGTACTTTTTTTAGAGATACTTAATGCTTGCTGTGAAATTTTCTCTTCTTCTCTTAATCCTGTTACACTAATTTGCTCAAGATTTATAACATCTGCCATTGCAGTTATTGAGCTAAATCCTAACATATAAATTAATAATTTTTGTTTTCTAATCATCGCTACTCCCTAATAAAAAATTGAAGCGCAATCCTATCTTCTAAGTGTTAACTATGTGTTAAATAAATATAATAAATATTTTTTTGCTTATTTAAAGCTTAAATAGACTATAATGCGCGACATTCACAAAAGTGAATATTTTAAGGTCAAATACTTATGGAACAAGAACAAAATCAAGAACAACCCCAAGAACAAGCTAATGCTGTACCAACATTTGAAGAGTTAGGACTTAACGAAAAACTCTTAGCAAGTGTAAAGTACGCTGGTTTTAAACAACCTAGCCCCGTACAAGCATTAGCAATTCCGCATATTTTAGCGGGTAAAGATGTAATTGGTCAAGCACATACAGGAACAGGTAAAACTGCGGCCTTTGCTTTGCCAACTATTCAAAATATGAAAGGCAACATTGGAGTTGAAGTGTTAGTTATTACACCAACTCGTGAGCTTGCCAACCAAGTTAGTGATGAAATTTATTCACTAGGGCGTTCTAGCAACATTAGAACAGTAACTGTATATGGCGGAAGATCATATGGTCAACAGATTGGTTTAATAAAACGTGGTGCGCAAGTTGTAGTTGCAACTCCAGGACGCCTGCTAGATATGCTAAAGGGGAACAAACTAGGAGAATTTTCTCCCTCAACTGTTATTTTAGATGAAGCAGATGAGATGTTAGATATGGGTTTTTTAGATGACATTAATGACATTCTCTCATATTTACCAACTGATAGACAAACTTTACTTTTCTCAGCAACTATGCCTCCTCCAATTAGAGCATTAACTGAAAAATACCTTTTTCAGCCAGAAACTGTAAGCGTAACAAAAAATGAAGTTACAAACGTAGATATTGAACAACAATATTATGTAATTGATGAAAATGAAAGAGATCACGCACTTACTCGTTTAATTGATAGCTTAGATATTGTAAAAAGTATCGTATTTTGTAGAACAAAAAAAGAGGTAGATCGTCTTAGTACAATGCTAGTAGCACAAGGTTATGCTGCAAAAGGTCTTCATGGAGATTTAGAACAAGATCAAAGAGATGAAGTACTTAAAGGCTTTAGAGGTCAAAATATTGAAATATTAATAGCAACAGATGTTGCAGCGCGTGGGCTTAATGTGCGTAATATTTCACACGTATTTAACTACCATATTCCTTTTGACCCACAAAGTTATGTCCATAGAATTGGACGTACTGGACGTGCTGGTGATAAAGGTGTAGCAATTACTTTGGTTACTCCTTTAGAGTTTAAAGAGCTTCAACGTATTAGAAAGTCTGTCGGAACTGCAATTGCACATAGATTTATTCCAAGTAAAAATGAGATTAAATCACAAAAGCTTGCAACGTTAATTGAAGATATTACAGCTCAAAGTATTACAGATGAAGCTTGTGGTATTTACACTACACTTGCAGAACAAAATGATCCAGATCAACTTGCGTGTAGGTTAATTTCATACCTACAATCTAATCAAAGTGTTAAAGGTCCAGAAAATATTGGTCTATCTGCAGAAGATATTACAAGACTTTTAGAGAAACAAAACCGTAACCATTCAAATAACAGAAATGGAAGAAGCAACTCTCACCATAGAAGACGTAGTGGTGGTGGCGGTAGCAGTAATCGTGGCGGTAGCCGTAGTGGTGGCTATAACAATAACAGACGCTAAGGGCGCTGTTTTTTAAATAATACTATAAACGAATGAAGAATACTTTCGTTAAGTTTACTTAACATCTTACTCTTCATATGTTTTAGTGCCTCAAATGTGCTATAGTTCTCATTTGTAGCAGAGCAAAGATTATCAAAAATATTTGCTATAGTAACAATCTGAGAAAATTTAGAAATATTATCCGCAGTTAAAGCATTTGGAAAACCTGTTCCATCAAGGTATTCATGATGCTCTAAGACTATGCGATTTACAATTGGATCGTTAATCTCATTCTCTTTTAAAATCTCAGATCCTCTCAAAGAATGTTTTTCTTCATTAAAATCTTTCTCAATTTTTGCAATATCATGAAATAGCGCCCCTAAAGAGAGTGATTCTAATTGATTTTGCTTTAGTGCTAACATTTTTCCCAATATTAATGAATAGACCATAACGTTCATAGAGTGCTGATAACGCGTGGAATACTCATCTATAATATTTATCAGTTTTGTAACACATGAAGAGGAGCTTAATACTAAATTAACTATTTTAGAGATAAATTTTTCAACTGCTTCTATACTGTTTTTATCTATACCTTTTATAAAAATCTCTTTTAATCTAAAATCTAAAAGATCATAATAGATACCAATCATTGCATCATGAGATTTTACTCTTTTTTCTACTTCATCAATATTTTTTAATACATCTTCTAAAAAAAGTTCTTTATTTTGTTGTTTAATATATATGTATTCAACTCTTTGACTTTTTAATTTTATTTTCTCACCCATCCCAAAACGTTTACCACGCTGTAAGTAGATATTATAGGTATCATTCTTTTTTGTAAAGATTGTATAACGTAACACTGAATTTACTTCTAACGCCTCAAACGGTATAGGCTCAATTATCTCTTCACTAAGTTTTTCTGCCATCAACTACCTTACGCAAATATTATGAATAATTTTTAAAATACTATCTTTATTTGGCATAAAATTCAAGCGCTTTTCTCTCTGCATGTATTAATCTTGATAGTTTATTCATATCAGCCACCAAAATTAAACGATAAGGGCTAATTGCTCGTGATAATGCAACATAAAACTGAGATGGAGCAAAAATTTTTCTAGCATCAATTACTAGATCTGCCAAACTCATTCCTTGGCTTTTATGTATAGTAAGTGCATAACCTAAAACTATTGGAAACTGCTTTAATACTATTCTATTACGTTGCACTAAAACTGTCTCACCATCTCTACTCTCTTCAATATACTCTTTTCTCTCAAAACTTTCACGTTCTACTTTTAACTTTCGTCCCTCTTCATCTTTTATATAAAGAATATCCTTCTCTTCATCAAATTCTACAACATGACCCTTTTGTCCATTGTAGTAGTTCCAAGAATTTCTAGTAAAAAGAACAGGAGCATTTTTTTTCAAAATAAGACTTTGAGATATTTTAGATTCATTACAGAACTTCTCTATCTCTTCATCTTTTACACCTCTAATTTTAGTCTCAATTTCAGCATCAATTGAAAAACTTTTCTCATCTAACTCTTTTAGGCTCTTTTCATTATGAAAAGCTACCTCATCATTTCTAGCATATAACCAAGTATATTCAACTTCTTCATCAGGCTCTTTCATAATATTTAAAAGATAATTAGCATGTTTTTGTCTAAAATGTCCATGACGAATATCATTTAATACAAGCATAAATGAGTCATTGTCTGTTCTATGAACATCTGTAAGCTCATAATTTTCAAACTCTAATAAATCCCATGAATCACTCTCAAATGCAAAACCAAATATTTTACTTGAATCTATCATTGGATGTAGTTTTTCAAAATCATCTATATCTTTTCTTTTTATAACAGGTGGTAGTTGTAAAAAATCTCCAACTACCAAAATACTACCCTCATATAAAGATTGCATAAGACGTAACCTTATCATCTCCATAACTCCTGATGAGACCATACTTACCTCATCAATTATGATTAAGTCACTACTTTGGAGAAGTTTTTTTAAAGAGGAATCTATCTCATACTTTCCATTATCTTGCAGGTCATATATATTCGCAGATATTCCAAAACGAAAAAAGCTATGAAGAGTCTGTCCACCAATATGAGTTGCTGCCATTGCTGTTGATGCTAGCTTTATAACTTTTAAATTTTCTGTTGCGTAAATTTTAATTATTTCATTTGTAGTATATGTTTTTCCAACTCCAGCGCCACCTGTTAGAAAAATATTTTTACCATCAAGAAGTTTTTTACTTATTTCATTTTCAATTCTCATGATGCAATTTTATCTAAATTTTATACAGGTAACACAATCCGCATTATAGTCGCATCTCCATGATTTATAGCTTCTAAAGTACCTTTCAATTGCTCTTTAATTAAAACTTTAGATTGATAAAGGCTACAAGCCATTCCATCACTGTTAGTTACTCTAGGAGAAAATAACATCTTTAATGCTTCATCACTAAAACCACCAGAGTTATCCGTTATCTCTACAATTATCTCATTTGAGACTTCTAACATCTGTATATGAATTTTTCTATCTTCAATATTTTTAACATCAAAAAGATGGGTAATATTTTTAATAACACGTATAAGAGTATGAAGCATCTCATTTTTTGAAACTTTTGTCTCTCTTGTTAGTTTATTTTCAACTTCAACTTTAATATTATCTGTTTCAAATGAGTTTGATAAAAACTCTAATACATTATCTATTAAAAGTTCAAGACTTATCATTTGCTCACCAGTTGAAGATTGAAAAAAATTACGAAAATCCTTCATTGTATTTGATAGTGCTAATGCTTTTACATTAATATCATTCATAGCATTTTTAATTTGATCTTCACTAATATTATCCAGACTTAAACCAATATTTACCTGATTTGCAGAGATTGCAATTGTCGCTAATGGTTTTGACCATTGAGATACCATCATATCTGTAATTTCACCCATTGCTACGTATCTTGATTGTCCAGCGATCTGACTCTGTTTTTGTTCAATAACTTTCTCATTTGTAATATCTTGACGCATAGCGATATATCCGATATGTTCGCCATTTTCGTTAATATCTGGAATTATTGCAAGTGAAGTCCAAAAAGCTTCACCATCTTTACCTATATTTTTGATTTCACCTTGCCATACACGTCCAGACTTAAGATACATCCACATCTCTTCGTAAAAATCAATTGGCGTATTACTATCTTTTAGTATAGCGTGTGTCTTACCAATTAACTCATCTCTTGGATACCCCGTTAATTCACAAAAAGCATCACTAACATATGTAATTATTCCATGCAAGTCTGTGCTAGAACTATAAACATACTGTTGCATTAATGCAATAGAATTTTTTAAAGATGAAACACTATTAGCAACTTTTTCTTTAAGATATTTATTATCCACTTCAAGTTTATTTACTTTATCTGTAGCGTTCTCAGAAAAGCGTTCAATTGACCTACTTAAAATTCGTGAAATAATCAATGAAACAAATATAATTGCAATTACAATAATTAATGATTTATCAACAATAGCTGCAATTTGACGCTCTATATTTTCACGTAAACTAACTTTCTCATCTTTTATTAATTTTGCTATCTCATTTGTGTAAAACCCACTACCAACAATCCAATTAATACCATCGACTCGTCTTACATAACTGATTTTCTTAATGTCATTTACACTATTTAAATGTTCACCTAATGCTTCATCTTCAAATGACCACCAGTACTCTAAAAAAGATCCATTATATTGTTCAGTCAAATTAATCATCTCTTTGACAAACTCTAAACCTTTTTTGTCTTTTATTTTCAAAATATTTTTTCCGCTTTGCATAAATGGGTGAGTAACTACATTACCACTAGTATCAATTATAAAAAAATATCCATCTCTATCATGCTCTAATCTTTGTAAATAGGCTATCATAGATTGTTCAAACTCTTTTATAGCATCATCTAAGTAATAAGATGCGCTAACATATAAATCATAAAATCCTAAATCTTTTATATGAGTAATTCTTTGCGAACTATTTTTAGAATTCTTTCTTACAAAACTATTTTCAAGAAATTCCTCTTTTCTAATTTGAGCTATTGAAATCTCTTCTTGAATATACCTACGACCCATAAAATCCTTATTTTTGAAAACATCAGATTTACTTTTTATAATATCTTGATCGGACATTTCACAAAAACCAGTATAATCCATCACCCTAAGTGGTGCATTTTTCGTATATATTAGTGGTTCAAGAGCATCTAATACACGTTTTTCAACAGCTTTTTCGCTCTCTTTTTTATGATATGTATTATAGATATTTTGAGCAATTTCATAACCTAACTGAGTCTGACTTTTAAGTCTTCTTTTTAAATCTGTTTCAATTTGTGAATTTTGGTACTCAATATAGCGTATAGTATCTCCAACTTCACGACGAATCTTATATTTATAATCCAAAATAGATTTATCTTTTAACTTGACAACTTCACTATCAAAAAAACTATATTGAACTTGAATTAAAGAGTAAGTAATTGCTCCACCAGTTACCAAAATAAATAATATTGGGATCAATAACCACATCTGAGACAATCGTTTAGGTGACATAATCTAATCCTTAATTATTATAGTAGAGTTCTATACTCTTTTGTTTAGGTATAGAGATAGAAAATACAGCACCCTCATCACTATTATAGGCATTTAGTGTTCCATTTAAATGCTCTTCAATTATACGCCTACTCATATAAAGTCCTAAACCTGTTCCATCATTTAATTTAGTTGTAAAGTATGGATCAAATATTTTATCCGCAATTGATGGGTCTATTCCACCCCCATTATCTGCTACTTCTAAAACTATCGTATTGTTAATTAAAAAGTCCCTTATTATAATTTGCCTATTAACAATATCACGACCAACTAACACATCTTGAGCATTTTTAATTAAATTTATAAGAACTTGAAGCATCTCGTTTTTAGGTACACTAAGTGTCTCTTCTAAATTACACTCATTTTTTATATTAATTCCATAACTCTGGCCAATATGTGCTGTAAACTTCAATGCAGCAAGTACCAACCCTTTTGTACTTATATCTATAATATCTTTCTGCGGGGCGAAAAAGTTCCTAAAATCATTTATAGTTTCTGATAAATGAAGAGCAAATTTATTTATTTTAGTCATACCTTCAAAAGTCTTTTCATCTGTTGCTGTACCTAAGTCAATAGCTATTCTAATATTACCTGCAATTGCAGCTATTGTCGAAAGTGGTTGTCTCCATTGATGTGCAATCATACTTATCATTTCACCCATAGCAGCATACTTAGATTGTCTCTCAAGCATCTCTTGTCGCTCTTTTAAAAGAGGAGTACTTGTAATTTCATGACAAATTGAAAAATATGAACCATTACTTCCTTTTGATAATTTATATATAATAACACTAAACCAATGTAGTTTTCCACTAGAATCTTTAGAGCAAAGCTGAATTTGTGAGCAACCTTCACTATTTAGTACATCAGTATGTTCGTGCTTATTATTGATACATTTTTCATCATACAAAACTGAACAGTGACGATTTAACAATTCATCTTCTTTAATTCCAAGTACCCTACAAAATGCTTCACTAACTTGAATAAAATGTCCTTTTTCATCAAGTAAAGAAAACATCATCTCTGAACTCATAGATTGTACAGCATCTACAATTGCATTAGCCTCTATAGACTTATTGTTTTCCATATATTTGTATAATGTAACAATCCAAATAGAAGAAATAACAAAAATTACAACTGCAAATCCTAAGGTAATAACTGCATAATACCACGCTAATATTGGGATTAAAGGTAACCCTAATAATGGTAAAGCTAACAAATTTTGTCTAATGATTGAGAACATAACAGACCTTTACCATACAAATAGTAATTAACTTTTTATATTATTTTAAAATTGCTATTATTATCACACAACTAATCTTAGATAGAGTTTTAATTATTAATATTTTTTATTTTACATTACCTATAAAGTTTAGTTAGAATACGTACTCACAAAGGAAAATTTTGATATATAAAATCATAATGACATTAATTGTAGGTATCTTACATATGTTTTTACTTGATTTCTTCTTTTTTTTAGGACTTAAATTAAATTATCTTGACAAACTTGAAATAAATGAGTTCTATAATATTCTATTTGCCGACAATCAAAATATTATTATTTTTATAATTGGAGCAACTGTTTTAGGATTTTTGATAATCTTCTTACGTAGTTCAACTCTAAAAACTGCAATTTTCGTAATAACATGGTCATTTAGCGCACTCACTTTAATTGCACCCCTTGGATACAACATGGGTGAATATCTATTTAAAAAAGAGAACCAAAGTATTCAAATGCAAACTAAAATATTTAAAGGTGATATTATGTACGAAAGTAGAAGTCACCTATTTGTACGTTTTAATGATGACAATGCAATAACAAAAATAAAAAAGGATAAATATGCGACACATAACTAGTACAAGCTCAATAGCACTAGGAAGTATGGGTGTAGTTGTAATAGCTGCACTGACTGGTTGTAGTTCTCAACAGCCACAAGAACAGGGTAATAAATTTTTGGTTTTTCAAGAAGATGCAAATGGAAAATATACAGTAATTGAAGAACATCCAACAGATGGTCCAACTCGTGCAATCATAAAAGATGTAAATGGTAATGAGAGATTTATGAGTGAAGCTGAACTCAAAACTTTAGCACAAGCTGAATATCAAAAAATGCAAAATGGAACATCAGAGCTCAATAAAGCACCAACAGCTGGTGGTGATGGTGGCATGGGTATAGGTGGAACAATTTTAGCAGTAGCTGCTGGTTCACTTCTAGGAAATATGATTGCAAATCAATTGATGGGCAATAGGAACTTTGCACAACGTAGTCAAACTGCGACATCAAATGTTAGAAGTAAAATGCAAAAAGCCTCAAACGCACAAAAAAGTGGTGCAAAAAAAAGTTTCTTTGGTTCCAAAAAGCCTTCTACTTCTAATAGCCGTAGTTTTTTTGGAGGCTAAGAGTTGTTAAGTACAAAACAGGTTAAACCAATTGAGCGTGAAGTATTAGAAGAGATTGGACTAAATTGGCATACTGATAGTGATGGCACAGCATATATTGCAGATGAGCTAGTTGAAGTAAGTGACAAAGAGGCAGAAGCATATTACACTGCGGCAAATGAGCTGTATGACATGTATGTAGAGGCCGCTGAGTATGTTATTGAAAATGACCTATTTTTTGATTTAGGAATCCCATTTAATTTAATAGATGTTATCAAAAAAAGCTGGGAAAATGATGTTCACTGGCATATTTATGGTCGTTTTGACTTTGCAGGTGGGATTGATGGCAAACCTATTAAACTAATTGAATTTAATGCAGATACTCCAACAGGACTATTTGAGACAGCAATTCTTCAATGGGCGCTACTTAAAGCTAATAACATGAATGAAGAGCGTCAATTTAACAATGTATATGAAGCAATTAGTGAAAACTTTAAACGTCTTATTACACTAGAAGAGAGTACAGAAAGTTTTAATGAGAATTATAATGGCTGGAAGATTCTCTTTAGTGCAACTGAGGGAATAGATGAAGAAGAGGTAACCACAAAACTTTTGAAGCGTATGGCAGATGATGCTGGTTTTATAACTAGCTATGAATTTTTAGATAAAGTAAATTTTAATGAAGATGGTATTTTTGATTCAAAAGACGAAATGTATGAGTATTGGTTTAAACTATATCCTTGGGAAGATATAGGAATTGATGAGGGAGAACTTTCAATCATTATAGATGAAATCATGCAAAATCAAAAAGCAATAATTTTAAATCCAGCATACACCCTACTCTTTCAATCAAAAGGAATGCTAAAAGTTTTATATGATTTATATCCTGATTCACCATATCTACTTAAGACATCGGAAAAATCACTAGATGGAATCTCATATGTTGAAAAAAAGATGTTTGGACGTGAGGGTGCAAATACTAAAATAGTTGATGCATCAGGAAATGTGATAGAAGAAAATGATGGAGAGTATGGTTCACATAAAAGTATTTTTCAAGAGTATGTAGAGTTTCCTCAAGATTCTAAAGGGCTAAGTTACCAAGCAGGTGTCTTTTTTTCATATGAGGCATGTGGATTGTCTTTTAGACGTGGTGGAAAAATTTTAGACAATTTAAGTAAATTTGTTGGACATGTTTTAAAATAGATTCTACTTAAACAAAAGTACTATATTGGTAATTGCTAATATTAGAGCAATACTTTGCCAAAACACTATTGGATTACGTTCTAATAGTGGTGCTTTGGTTCTATTTAGATAACTTTTATTCGGGTGACGCAAATCATATATAAATTCAGATAGTTCAGCATATCGTTTATTTGAATCTACTTGTAAAGCTTTTCTTAGAGCTTCATCTATCCATAATGGAATATCGTTCTCTTCAGAATGTATTGGTATATAGTTTAACTTTTTTTGCTCATTTTTAGTCGTTGCTCTAGCAACTTTAACCCCATATGGAAATTTCCCTGATAACATCTGATATACAATTACCCCTACTGAAAATATATCAGAACGTGATGATCCACTTTGCCCAATAAAATATTCTGGTGCTGAATATAGCGCAGTTCCTTGAAGATGCTCTTGCTGAATATATGTGCTTATGTCCATAATCCCCTCAACCCTAGTAGAACCAAAATCTATGATTTTAACTGTCCCTGTTTTATCAATTATAATATTTTCAGGTCTAATGTCTTGATGTATCATATCTAATCTATGAAAGGCATATAGCCCTTTGCCAATCTGTTCAGCAATATCTCTAACCATCTCAATTGTTGGATTTGGATTATCTATCATCCATTGAGTTAAAGTTTGGCCATCAACAAATTCAGTAACGCTATAAAGGTAGTTACGTTTACGAGTCTGTTCATACGTCTTTACAACATTAGCACTATTTATTCGCCTTGCAATCCACTCCTCCATCATAAATCTTTCAAGATATGCTCTATCATCTTGCATATCTATAGATGGCGTTTTTATAACAACTGAGGTATCTGTTTGAATATCAACAGCTAAATATACATGGCTTCTACTACTAGCGCTTAGCTCTCTAATGATTTTATAACCATCAAATGTCATTCTAGCTTCTAGTATTGGAGTAATAGGTTTTTCTACTAGTTGTTTTTGAATTTCACTTATATTTTTATCTGGTAATATATCTACTCTTATAATCTGTATAGTTAAATTATCAGAACTACCCTCACTGTATGCAAAATCTATAATAGCTTTTGCTAAAATATCAAAATCATCGTACTCATCTAAGCTATTTATTAAAAACTCATCACTAACATATTCATATACACCATCTGTCATGCACAAAAATATATCACCTTGTTCTACTTGTAGTGTCTCATAATCTGTATTTATTTTTGAATCAATTCCAAGCGCTCTACTTAAATAGCTCTGCTCTTTAGATACCCACAACCTATGATCTTTAGTTAACTGCTCTAAAGTATTGTCTCGTAACCTATATATCCTAGTATCACCAACATGAAAAATATGAGCCGTAGTTGACCTAATAATCATTGCACTAAAGGTACAGACATAACCCTTGTCTTTATCATAACGATACTGACTCTGTCTGCTTTGAGAATACAACCAAGAGTTAGTTGCAGTTAGAACGCGTTCTGCTGATTTTTTAACAGACCAAGGTTCAGGAGTACTAAAATAATCTGTTAAAAAGGAGGTTACTGAAACTTTACTAGCTATTTGACTTACTTGACTACTACTAATACCATCTGCAATTGCAATTGCAATTCCCTTACTAGTCAATTGTGGTTCATTTGGTATACGAATATCATGAAAATCTTGATTAATATCCTTACGACCCTTATTAGAATATTGGCCAACTGTTACTTCTAACTGATTTTTCATGATATTTTTTTATCTCTTTTTAGACAGTGATATAGAGCCTTAACATCAATAGTTACCAAGATTTATATGGTAAAAATTTGCCGTTCATCGTAATAACAACTCTATCGCCAGCTCTATTTTCTTCTTTTTCTATATCCATTGAGAAATCAATAGCGCTCATAATTCCATCTCCAAATTTCTCTCCAATGAGTTCTTTAATAGTATCACCATATACACCTACAACTTCATAAAGACGATATATTAGAGGATCATTTGGTACTATTTTATCCCAATTTTTACTAGGATACTCTTCTAAGGCTTTTGAGACTTCTGCATTTAGACCAAGTACTTCACATAACTTATCTGCATACTCTTTTTTTAGACTATTCATTCCAAGACATGCAGAAGTAAGAAACACAGAGGACAAACCAACTTTTTGAGAAAGCTCTTCCCAACTTATGTTAGCACTCTTTTTAGCGGCTAAAATCTCTTCACTCATATCTATTTTTTTCATAGAAATACTCCTAATCTTTTTTGAAAAGCCTTAAGGGTATACCACCCTCAAGGTTCATATTTAAAATTATTTTAAATCTCTTTTTGCACCAGTTCTAATATGTGTTGCATATAGAGTTAAACCAGTAAATGCTAAACCACCTAATAAGTTTCCTAATACAGTTGGAATTTCATTCCAGAAAATATAATCAGACAGTGTAAAATCACCACCCATAATCATTGAAAATGGAAATAAAAACATATTTACAATTGAGTGTTCAAACCCCATAAAAAAGAACAGCATAATAGGCATCCACATCGCAATAGCCTTACCACTGACTGTGGTAGAAATCATAGCACCAACTACACCCATTGAAACCATCCAGTTACATAACATACCACGAATGAAAATCGTAAACCAACCTTCTGTACCGTGAGATTTATAACCTAAAGTTCTAGCTTCACCAATACTAGCAATTTTATGACCAATTACCCCAGGATCTACAGAGTATCCATAAGTCAATATAAAAGATATCATAAATGCGACTACCAATGCCCCACCTAAGTTACCAGTAAAGACTAATCCCCAGTTTCTTAAAACCTGTCCAAGCGTAACACCTGGTCGTTTATCAATTAAAGCCAAAGGAACCAAAACAAATACACCTGTCAATAAATCAAAGCCCATAAGGTACAACATAATAAATCCCACAGGAAATAGTATTGCCCCTGTTAATGGAGAACCTGTCTTCATTGTAACTGTAATTGCAAATGCCGCAGCAAGAGCTAGAATTGCCCCTGCCATAAAAGCTCTTATAAGAGTATCTTTTGTAGACATAAATACTTTCGACTCACCTGAATCAACCATTTTTGTCACAAACTCAGTTGGTGCTAAATATGCCATATTGAACTCACCTTATATAAATTTTGTTTTAACATAATTTATCCTTTTGTTAAAAATATCAGAAAGTTTACTACAATATTGTGATTTAATAAGCAGTTGATTGTATAATTATTAATCAAAAATACTTCTTCTAAAACTTATGTAATTAAAATTGTTCTTAGATATAATTATATTAATGCTTTCACATGAATTAAATGACATTTTAGAAGATAAAATATGTAATTAAAATTGTTCTTAGATATAATTATATTAATGCTTTCACATGAATTAAATGACATTTTAGAAGATAAAAACAGGCTTCTTACAGAGACCTACTTTGAACTTCAACGCTACTTTGAACAAAAATATGGCAATGATAGTGTTGTCATTATGGAGATTGGTAGTTTTTTTGAAGTTTATGAAGTTGATAATGATGATGTTAAAATTGGTAAAGCTAAAGAGATAGCACAGCTTTTAAACATTCAACTTACAAAGAAAAACAAAAGTATCAGGGAAAATTCTGAAAAAAATCCTCTTCTTGCTGGAGTTCCATCTATCTCTTTTGAACGTTACCTAGATCGTTTAGTTCAAGAAAAACGCTACACTATAATCATAGTCCGCCAAAAGGGACAACCACCTAAAATCTCTCGTTACATCTCTCAGATTCTCTCACCTGGAACTAACTTTGACTATTTACAAAACCATGATGAAAATTTCATCGCCTCTTTAATGGTGGACGTAAATAAAGATATTTTCTCCATTGGTTACGCTGCAATTGATGTAAGTACTGGAAAAACATTTCTTTATGAAGCTCATGGGACAAGTGAGGATAGCTCTTTTGCACTAGATGAGATATACCATCTTTTACACATTCATAATACTTCTGAAGTCGTTTTGAGCTTTATTGATGGTGTGAAAGAGCAAAAAGAGACTCTGCGATACTTAGAGATTGAGCAACATTATCACTATAGTATTAATCCAGTTCGTCACGAAATTGGCTATCAAAATGAACTATTTAAAAATGTTTACCAAATTCAATCTCTACTATCACCAGTTGAGCATTTAGATTTAGAGAGAACTCCACTCACATCAGAAGCACTATCAATTTTAATTGATTTTGTAGTTGAGCATGATTACCAAATTATTCAAAAACTCTCACAGCCAAAAATATTAGATAATCGCTATTTTGTATATCTTGGAAACAGCGCACTCGAACAACTAAATATCATATCAAAAGATAAAGATGAAAAAACACTCATAAAGCTGATAGATAAAAGTTCAACTGCAATGGGTAAACGTCTTTTAAAAGAGAGACTGCTTCATCCAATCATGGATGAGAAAGAGTTAAAACGGCGTTATAATTTAAGTGATAAATTGAGAAATCATGCAAAAATTTTAGATACTCAGCTTCAAAAAATTTACGATTTAGAGAGAATATTAAGACGTATTAAACTTCACCGTCTTCACCCTTTTGAGGTCAATTTTTTACACAGCTCCCTTGGTGCATTAAACGGTATTCACACCTATCTAAAAGATAATGCCCTTCCAACTCCTAGTTTTGAGCAGAGTGAAACAAAAGCTTTTATTTTTGAAATTGAAAAAACATTTGATTTAAATGTAACTGCTAGATTTACAGCACAGACTATGAGTGAAAATCTTTTTTTACCAGGTGTTGATGCACAAATCGATGAGCTAATTGAAAAAAACAGATTAAAGCTTAATATTTTCAATATTCTAATGGAGCAGATTGATAATTTAGTCAAGGAAAGTAGTAACAGAAGTGATGGTTCATTTGTCACACTTGGATTCTTAGAAAAAGAGGGCTATTACCTAAATATTAGTCGTAATCGCTTTTCAATGATTGAAAATGAGTTTTCAAATACAACTCTAAAAGTTGGTAACGAACTCTACCATTTTGCCTCATTTAATATAAAAAAACTTACAAACAATGTAAAAATCACATCCGAACAGATAGATAAACTCTCTCACACCATCATGAGAGATCAAGGTAAAATTGTTCTGCTTGCAAAAGAGCGTTACACAAATATATTAAAACGCTTTGAACACATTTACTCTATTTTAATAGAGCGCACAATACAGTTTATTGCTGATTTAGATGTAGGGTTAAATAATGCAAAATTAGCTCAAAACTTCAACTATTGCCGTCCGCAAATTGTCCAAACTGAAAATGATGAAAATTTTTTACAAATCTTAAGCATTCGTCACCCACTCATTGAGATGCAAGAAGAGCATGGAATCTATGTTCCAAATGATGTCTACTTTGGTTCAAAAAACTATCTTGATGCTACTGAGCCTAACAACGTAATGCTACAAGCAAATAGCTCAAATGCAGTTTATGGAGTTTTACTTTATGGTATAAACTCTAGTGGCAAATCATCTTTAATGAAAAGTATTGGAATTTCTGTAGTTTTAGCACAAGCTGGCTTTTTTGTACCAGCTTCAAAAATGCGCTTTACCCTATTTGATTCAATCTTTACAAGAATTGTCTCAAAAGACAACCTCATTAAAGGTCTTTCAACATTTGCAGTTGAGATGTTAGAACTTAAAAATATTTTCAACCGTGGTACAAAAAAAAGTCTAATTTTAGGTGATGAGATAAGTCATGGGACAGAGACTCTCTCAGGTGTCTCAATTGTAGCAAGTGCAATTATGAAGCTTGCCCAAAAACAGAGTATATTTTTATTTGCTACACACCTTCATCAACTTGCGACCATGGAAGAGATTGAAAATTTAGAACACATCGTAAATCTTCACTTAGGTGTTGAATATGATGACAAAAATGACAAATTAATCTTTGAGCGTAAACTACAAATTGGTAGTGGAAGTAGTGTTTATGGTTTAGAGTTCGCAAAATCTCTTCATATGGATAGAGAGTTTTTAGATGCTGCTGAACAGATAAGAAAAAAACTAGCTAATGATTACAGCAATATTGAAATGCTTGTACAAAAACGTAAAAGCAGTTACAACAAAAGAGTTTACCTCACAAGGTGTGTTATTTGCGATCAACCAGTAGCAGATGTTCACCATATTAAAGAGCAGCAAAGTGCCTCAAAAAATGGGCATATCGAACATTTTCATCAAAACCATCAATATAATCTTATTCCTCTGTGTAAGAGACATCATAAAGAGATACACGATGGGAAAATACGTGTAAATGGCTTTATGATGACAAGCAAAGGTTTAGAACTCCACTACGATGGTGAAGATGGAAAGTAACCTTTTTAAAGATTTATATAATCAAAAGTATATAAATGACTTAGCTAGTATTTTAAAAACAAATTATACCTCTTTTGAAGATCAAAAATTTGTCTCAACAATTTTTGATGACTCTTGGAAAAAAAAAGAGTTAAAACAGAGAATGCGTCACATAACTATAACTATGCAAAACTTTTTACCATCAAACTATAAAAAAAGTATATCTATTTTAAAACCAGTATTTACAGAACTTGGAAACAATCTTACACTAGAGAAGATGGTTTTTCAAGATTTTGTAGAGGTATTTGGACTTGATGATTTTCAAACTTCAATGAATGCCCTTGAACATTTCACAATAGAATCAAGTTCAGAATTTGCAATTAGACAATTCATCGTAAAATATCCAAAAGAGACAATGAAACAGATGCGAAAATGGGCATATTCGAATAATCACCACGTAAGACGTCTTGCAAGTGAGGGAAGCAGACCAAGACTACCGTGGGCAATTGCACTTCGTGAATTTAAAAAAGAGCCAGAACAAGTTTTAAAAATATTAGAAATTCTAAAAGATGATGAAAGCCAATACGTTAGAAAAAGTGTAGCAAATAACCTAAATGATATTTCAAAAGATAATCCAGAGACTGTAAAAAAGATTGCAAAAGAGTGGTTAGAAAATAATAAAAATAGAGACAAAATTGTAAAACATGGATGCAGAACTCTTTTAAAAGCTTCAGATAAAGAGGTCTTAGAGCTATTTGGTTTTACAAAAGCTTCAAATATCAGTATTGAGAATGTAAACATTCCAAAACAGATAAAAGTGAATGAAGATTTAGAGTTCTCATTTTCGCTAACTTCAAAAGAGAATCTAGGCACATTAAGAATAGAGTACGCTATTAGCTTTTTAAGAAAAAATAGTAACCACTCATTTAAGGTATTTAAAATTTCAGAGGGTAATTTTTCTAAAACAAATAAACATATCTCAAAAAGATACTCATTTAAACCAATCACTACAAGAAAGTATTACACAGGTACTCATTATATTAGTATAATAGTTAATGGAGATGTTTTTTATAAGCAAGAGTTTATTTTGGAAAGTTTTTAAAAAAATAGTCGATTTATTTTATAAGATCCTTTAAAAGGAAAAGCAAATGTTTAAGAAATATATACTAATTATTGCTCTTTTAATTAGCACACTAGCAATAACAGCCTGTGAAAGAGCAGATTACCAGCATCCTCTACATCGTAAGTAAATGAATTACTAGAGGTATAATGATAAAAAAGTTATTATAGATAATATTTTTATACCAACTAATTTTGGTATTATAAAAAATCCATCGCTCTATATGGTAGTTTTGCAAAAAAAAGGAAAAATATGAAAACAACAATAATAACAATCGTTACATTACTATTTATAAGCGGTTGTACACAAGAGACGCAAAATAAATTTGGTCGTGCTATTCAAAACTTTACTGGTACTAATGGTGTATTAGATGTTTATGCTGGTGAAAAACTAGTTAAACGCTTTATCAGAATTGATAAAATTTCAACAGCTCAAAGTACCGATGGTAATGGTGCTAGACCTTACAGGTTTGGATATGGTGTAATGGATGAAAACTTTAACTTTAAAAAAGATGATGGTGAGAAAAAAGTCTATTTTGAGTTTAGTGATTATTCCACAAGCTATATTTTTTATGAAAATACAAAAGGATAATTTTGGACGTTATAGACCTATGTTCTACTTTAATAAGAGCAAAAAGTGTTACTCCAAATGATGATGGACTATTAGACTTTATATCTAAATTTTTAGATGATTTTACAGCTGTTAGAATAGATGATGGTGATGTCAAAAATCTTTTTTTATATAAAAAATTTGCTAATGGTGTACATCTTAATTTTGCAGGTCATGTAGATGTTGTTCCAGCTGGTGAGGGCTGGAGTAGTGAGCCATTTAGTGGTGAAGTAAAAAATAGTTTTTTATATGGACGTGGCGCACAAGATATGAAAAGCGGAGTTGCATCTTTTATAATGGCACTAAAAGAGGTAAAAGAGTTCAACGGAACACTATCTATCATGTTAACTAGTGATGAAGAGGGAGATGCAAAACTAGGAACTCTTAGTATTTTGAAATATTTAAAAGATAAAAATTTGCTTCCAGATTTATGTGTCGTAGCAGAACCTACTTGTGAGAAAAGATTTGGTGATGCTATTAAAATTGGCAGACGTGGTTCTATAAATGGTGTTTTAACAATTAATGGAAAACAAGGTCACGCAGCGTATCCAGAAAAGGCGAATAATCCAGTAAATATTTTAGCCTCTCGCCTTGATAAACTAGCAGGACATAAACTAGATAATGGTGACGACGCTTTTGCTCCTAGTGAAATTGTAATAACTGACATACGCGGTGGACTTGAAGTTACAAATGTAACACCCGGAAGTCTGAAAATCATGTTTAATGTTCGTAACTCCACAAAGACAGATTCTAAAACACTCACATCATATATCAACTCTCTTTTTAATGGAACAGATTTTTCTCTAAAACTAAATCAATCAGCATACCCATTTGTTACAAATCAAAATTCAAAAATTGTAAAATACCTAGAAGAATCAATTATTGATGTACTCAGCACACCTACAAAACACTCAACAGCAGGTGGGACAAGTGATGCTAGATATATTGCTCCATATGGTATTGAAGTTGTAGAATTTGGAGTTATTAACGATACTATTCATGCACCAGATGAAAAGGTAGGAGTCGAAGAGCTACGGAGTTTACACAATATATTTTCTAAACTGCTAGAGAAATTTTAATTTAGTCTCTAATAACTGCTAAAGTTTTACAAGAAATCTAAAGATGGATTATATTTGCCTAATAAAAAAATTCAGTATTAGCTAGAGAACACCACTGCTGGATCTAGTTTCAAAATAGGTCTAATACTAATTAATGATACTATTACACTAATAAGGAAAACTCCTAAAAAGCTTAATATAAGGGCAAAATACATCATTCTAAATGGATAACCTGTAGTAATGACTATCTCATTAATTATTGTGCAAAGACCAATACCTAACCCATAACCAATTAAAGCACTAACTCCTGCTTGTGTAAATACCATCTTAATAATCATATTATTAGATGCGCCAATAGCCTTTAAAACAGCATAATGCTTTAAGTTTTCATAAGTCAACATATAGAGCATTATACCAGTTACACCAAAACCTACGAGCATAGCTAAAGCTACCATAGAAAACATATCACCAACATCTTCAGAATTGAGTAAGAACCACATGACTGTATCTTTTTTAAACTCATCTTGAGTCCTAGCTCTTAGCCCAGTTTGTCTCTCAATACGTTTAGATAAAGCTTTTAGTGAAATATCTTTTTGCGCTCTAATCAATATAAAAGTAATAATTCTATTTCCTAAAGGATTTATTCGTTTAACATTAGAGATAGTTGTATAAATGAGTGGTTTTGGTGGGAATCTTGGATTCGATGATGATATACCTTTTACAATAACTCTTTTACCATTTATAAGTAATTCATCAGATACTCTTAAATTACGCATAGGAACATTCAAATGTACTCCATCAAATGCCCACTGATCTTCAATATTTATTGGTGTTAATAGCTTATCAATTGTACCTCCACTATCTACAATTATACTTTGAGGTGTATGTAAAATCTCTATAGGTATATTATCTTTTGGCTGTGATGCACCAGCTAATGTCACATCATCTACGCCGATAATATGAAATGTTTGAAACCTTCCATTTGCAAATATAGCCGTAACATCACTAATGCTCAGTGGTACTGCATACCCTACTCCCTCTACACCACGAACAATTTCTAAAGATGAATTAGGTATATTTATAGTCATTTCAGTTGAATTAACAGCTTTATCCATAACCCAAATATCTGCAGTTGGATTTTCAGAAATAAGTGCAAAACCCCTTGTCAAAAATCCAGAAAAATAAGATAATGCAAAAGTAATCAAGAATGCCGTAAATGCTATACCTAACAATAAGCCAATGTATTTAGTACGAGCGCCAATAAGCATTTTAATTGCAATATAAAACATTACTACTTTTCTATGAATACATCAAGTTGTTGTCCCACGTAGATAGGTACATTTGTTTTTGTTATATCAAAAACAACTTGAAGGACTCTAGTGTCCGTTCTTTCTGTACTTAGTCCTGAAAAAGAGACTTTTGGTATCACATATGGTTCAATATAATTAAAATTAATAGGAACTTTCAATTTAGGATGACCTCTTATAAAAGATACTGCTCTACTATTAGGTTTCACCGCCCAAGCATCGTATTCATTTATATCAACTCGCAAACTCATAACTTTGCTACCTAAAATTAATTTTTTTGAATCAGTTTTTTTTGAATCAAAATACTCTCCAACTCTTATTTTAGATTCTAAAACTTCTGCGTCCATAGGTGAATATATCGTATACAACTTTAAATTTTTTTCTATTTGTTTAATTTTTTCTTTTGATAATTCAACCTTGGCTTCTTGATATGCTACATCATCCTTTGACAAAAAAAACTCTTTTTTTGATATAAATCCAGGTGTAGCTTTCTTTAAATTTTTTAATATATTAAATTGATGAACTGATTTTTCTAATAATGAATTAAAAACTTTTAAATCAGCACGAGCCACTAAAAGTTCAGACTGTAAATTAGTATTATCTATACTAAAAAGTGGACTACCTTTTTTTACTTTTTCACCAACTTTTACATAAACATTATTAATTACACCAGATATCTGTGATGCTATTTGTATGTTAGTGCTTTTTGCTTCAATAAGTCCTGTTCCAGCAATATATGATTTAAAAGGTTGTCTCATATCTATGATTGTTTTAGTATCTGTATTTTTAAAATTTTGAGTAAAATAAATATTTGTCAAAGACGCAATAACACCTATAAAAGAGACAATAACAACACCATAAAAAAACTTCATAATTTCTCTTCTATTTTAATAATTCTTCCATCTTCCATATATGCTATTCTATCAGCATATTTATATATTCTATTATCATGTGTAACTAAAATTAATGTTTTGCCCTCTTTATCTACAATGTTACGAAGTATATTCATAATTAACCTACCAGACTCATAATCAAGACTACTAGTTGGTTCATCGCACACAATCAGTAAAGGGTTGTGAACCAACGCTCGTGCTATAGCAACTTTTTGTTTTTGACCGCCACTAAGTTCATGTGGCTTAGAGTCACCACGAGAAAAAAGTCCTACTTCATCTAAAATTTTTTCAGCCTTTTTTAGTGCATAGTCTCTTTTTAAACCATTTATAGATAATGAAACAGCAACATTCTCTATTACACTTAATGTTGGAATAAGATTAAAAGATTGAAAAACAAATCCTATTGATTTTGATCTAAAATATGACTTTTCATCGTCGCTTAATTGATTAATACTCTTATTTAATACACTACATATACCGCTATCTTGTTTTAATAAAGAGCTTATAATAGATAGAAGTGTTGTTTTCCCACATCCTGATGGTCCAACAATCATTATTAACTCCCCAGCATATACATCAAGGTCAACTCCACGAAGTGCAAACACCTCAGCACCATCACTTCCATATCTCTTTATCACATTATTGCAATGTACTAATACATTTTTCTTAGTATTTTTCATATCAAAATTATATATTATGAAAATGAAACAAAAATGAAATCATGACTAGAGTTTTTCAAGAGGTCTAATGTTAAAATATTATATAAACTGTTGTTCCATTACCTTCAGAAGAATCTATCCGTAATGTACCATCATGTAAAAAAACACTATTTTTGACTATAGACAAACCTAATCCAAACCCCTTTATTTTCTTATTTCTTGACTCATCAACTCTATAGAATCTATCTGTAACTTTTTTTACATGATCTTTTGGTATACCAATACCCTCATCTTTTATAATAAAATTTATCTTATCATCTTTATACAATGATATATAAATATTTGTATTATTTGCAGAATACTTTATAGAATTATCTATCAAATTTGAATAAATTGCACTAATTAAAGAAGGATTAGCATTCATAATAATTGGCTCACAACTTTGAATATGTAAATTTATATTCTTATCTTGAATTTGTGATGAGTACCTTTTTATAGTCTCTAAAAGTATTACATCTAATTTACAAACTTGAAAATCTTGACTTATACTATCTTTTGAATATTTTGTCAAAATCAACAAGTCTTCAACAATTTTTTGAATTTGATTAGCCTCATATAAAATTGTTTGCATACTATTTTCATAATATTCAATATCTCTTGTTTTTCTTAAAGCTATCTCTATTTCACCTTTAATTACAGTCAAGGGTGTTTTTAATTCATGGGATACATCACTGTTGAACCTATCTAATCTATTAACTCCATTTTTCAACCTTATAAGCATTCTATTAAAAGAAATTACCAAATCTTTTATCTCATCCTCATATACTGGTTCAGTAATAGTATTTGAAAAGTTTGTTATTGAAATTTCTTTAGTTTTTTGTGTAATATTTTTAATCGGTACTAAAATTTTATCAATTAATTTAGATCCTATTAATATAAGTAAAAGTAGTAGTATTGGTATTAATACAAGTAGTGTATCAATAACATCTTCTACCTTATCATCAATATCTTTTTCATTGATTAAAATAGCACCTTTAAATGGTTTTTCAAATCTTAATATATACAAGGCATTAATAGTCTCTTCATCACCAATAATAAAAAAACTATCATCTCTTAAGAGATAACTAAGAGGTTTTTTTAGTACAAATTTATCTGTTTTTTCAATTATTATGCCATTCTTTACAATTGCAACTTCAGCAGTATAGTTTTTTCTATAGTTAATATTTTCTCCACTATATAAATCTGGTAAAATTTTTTCATAAACGTATGTTGCTTGATGGTGTAGACTTGTCTCAATTGTAAATTTAGTACTCTCATTAAAAAAGTAACTAAAAGAGAAACCAAATAGTAATAATAAAACAGAAATCACACTTCCAAACCATACTAAAACTCTTGTTTTAAGGCTTTTATATTTCAATTTTATAACCAAGCCCTCTAAAGTTTTTTATAATATCTTTTCCTATTTTTTTTCTTAAGTTATAAATTGTAACTTGAATTACATTACTGTTAATATGCTCTTCTATATTCCAAAGTTGCTCTTCAATCATAGAGTTAGATACCACAACATTTTTATATTTTATTAAAAAAAGCAACAACTCATACTCTTTTGCATTCAAATTTATATTATAATTATTTTTAATAATATTCTTTGTATCAATATTTATCTGAATATCTTTTACAATAATTGTATTTATAACTTCACCTATAGATCTTCTATAAAGTGATTCTAGCCTTGCTTTTAACTCAACATAAGAGAAAGGTTTAGTTAAATAGTCATCAGCTCCCTCATTTAACCCTAAAACCTTATCACCTATTTCATCTTTTGCTGTCAACATCAAAATAGGAGTTTTTACATTATTTCCTCTTACACTTTTCAAAACTTCAATACCATTTTTGTTTGGCAACATCCAATCTAAAATTATTACATCATAAACATTTTGAATTATTAAATACTCACCATCTTTACCATCTGTAGTACTATCTACAAAATACCCATCTTCTGTAAAACCTCTTTGCAAGAAAGATAAAATATTTTCATCATCTTCTACTATCAAAATTTTCATCTAGTTACCTAATTTTTTTAATCAAGGAAATACTCTTTAGTCAACAATTCCAACTCTGTTTTTAACTCTAAAGCTGATTTTGAATGGCTATATTGATATAAATTTTGTGAAATATTAAAAAATGCTCTTAAAACCATATCATCTAAATGACTACCACTACTATTTTCTAATATACTCATCGTTTTTTCATAACTAAATGGATCTTTATATGGTCTTTTTGATGTTAGAGCATCAAAAACATCTATAACACTAAATATTCGTGCAATTAGTGGTATATCTTCACCTTTGATTGCATTTGGATACCCACTACCATCATATTTCTCATGATGGTATAAAATTACATCTGTTGCATCTTTTAACCAAGAATTACCATCTACAAGCTCTATTCCTTTTAGAACATGCTCTTTCATAATTTCAAACTCTTCATGGTTTAGTTTTCCGTTTTTCAATAATATATTGTCTGATATTCCTATCTTCCCCACATCATGTAAAAAAGCGCCCTTCATCAACTTTTTTATATCATCTTCTTCTATATTAAGCTCTTTAGCTAATTTAACAGCATAAAGTGTGACTCTATAGTTATGTTCATTCGTATCACTATCTCTAAGGGCTATAGCATTCCCTAATGTATTAATAGTCATAATATTACTAGTTAAAAGTTCTACTCTATTATTATTAAGTTTTCTATAGGCATCATAAACAATTGGAAATATAAATATAGCAAAAAGAACTATGGCTGATACTATCATCATAGAAACTATTCTAATTTTTTTAAAAGTTTTGTTGACTAAAGATTGATTTATATATTTTATACCCTCAATATAACCTAAAAGTTTTTGATTTTGGTATATTGGATAAAATATTTGGAAAAAATATTTATCTTCTTCTAATTCATAAAAATGATAAGCTATTCTATTAGAATTTATAAAATCTCTACTTTTAAATGACTTATCACCTCTTATAAGACTTAACATATCTTTAGCTTTTTCACCACTTTTTTGAAAATCAGCTAACTCTTTTCTATTACTATCATATAATTCAATCTCAATAAATTGCAACTTTTCCATAAGTGGCATAATTATCTTTTCAAAACCAGCTTTAGATGATTTTTCGAAATCATAAGAATAACTATCAATATGTTTACTTGTTTCAATCTCTATCTCACTTTTAATCTCTTCATAAAAACGATATTTTTGAAAACTGTAGACAAATATTGAACTTACAACTGCTAAAGTTATAGTTGCAATTAATGTCCTCTTTACAAATGAACGTACTATATTGTTTTGCTTCATATTATCTCTATCTTAATATTCATATATATTTCTATTTTTTTCAGCTTCAATCTCCTTAAGAAGAGCTATAACCAAGATAAACGTAAAAAATATTGATGTTCCTATTGTACCAAAATTAAGACCTCCATCTATAGTGGATTTTGTAAGTAAATCTCCAAAAGTTGCACCAAAAGGTCTAGTTAAAACAAATGCAATCCAAAATAAAACTACACTAGAAACTTTAGTATAAAAGTGTAGTAGTATTATGAAACATAATAGTCCAGTTATTAATATGGCACTATTTAAAAAACCAATGCCTAACTCATCAGCTAAAAAATCACCAGCAGCTGTTCCTAATGTATTAGCTATTAAAAATGCTAACCAATAAAATATTTCAGATGATGTGGTTGTAATATTTTCAACTGCTATTGATTTCTCTTTCATATACCAGATTTCAAGAATTATCAATAATAGTGCTATCAAAATAATAGAACCAGCTACGTAACCTAACCCTAATGTACGATCAACATAATCAGATATTGCCGTTCCAACTATAGCTGTAGCTGTAAAAACCAACCAATAAGTTAATGGATTGTATCTTTTTTGATAAAGCTTTACCCCAAGTAATAATAAAAAAATACTCATAAATATAGCAATAGTAGCCCCATAACCTAAATCAAAAGTCATAGAAAACATATCCGCGCCAGTTTCACCTAGAGTTGTTGATGCTATTTTAATTATCCAATATAATAAAATTATATGTGGTACTCTATTAATTATTTTAGTTTTCATGATTTACCTTTTTTTGCATAAGACACTCCTTTGATTAATATGTACAACTTTTAGTTACAAGTATAAAAAGTGAAAATGAAATGAAAGTGAAATGAATTAAATAGAGCTTTTGCAAAACAACATTAGACTAGTATCTTATCAATTAGTTGTTAATGAATATAGCGATAAAATTGAATGTGATTAACTTAAAAAAGTTATAATTCGAAAAATCAACATGGAAAAATTTATGAAAAATATAAATACAACAAATGCGCCACAAGCAATAGGTCCTTATTCGCAAGCAATAGTCGCTAATGATATGGTTTATACATCTGGTCAAATTGCTCTGCTTCCATCAGGAGAGATGCTAACTGGTGATGTTAAAGAGCAATCTCATCAAGTTTTAAAAAACTTAAAGGCTGTCTTAGAAGAGGCACAAAGTGGACTTAGTAAAGTTATAAAAACCACTATTTATCTAGCAGATATGAATGACTTTGTAGCTGTAAATGAAATTTATGCCTCATACTTCAAAAATCATAAACCAGCGCGCAGTACAGTTGCTGTAAAAACGTTACCAAAAAATGCTCTAGTAGAGATAGATGCAATAGCTTTAATATAAGTTTTTATGTTAATATAGTGTTTATGAAAAAAAAGTACCTATTAATATTTGCAATTTTTCCACTCGCACTATTTAGTGCAAATTACACTAAGTTTGATTCAGCAGATTATATTTATAGTGCTAAAGGCATCTGCTCAGAAAGTAGTGTAAGCGTTAACTCTTCGCCAAATGAAGCACTTTTTTTATATGAACAACAAAATAATAATACAAGAGTAAAGAAGAAAAAATATTCAAGTGCCTCATCCTACCTTCTAGCACATACAAAAAGTGATACATCTATAAAACTTGTAGGTTTAGATAGCTCTGCCAATGTTAATTTTTCAAAAATATTTTCAAATTCTATATCTCCTTTATTAATGAGTAAACATAATAGTGGTGGAGTTGTGATTGCGACACATTTTGCTTCACAAAGAGCAAAAATTTCTCATTTTCGTAAAAATATTGGAATAGTAAGTGAGAAAATTCTACAAAAAAAACAGCAGATAAAAGATCTAATTACAACAAAAAATGGTGATATTATCACTGTTTCTCAAATAAAACATATCTCTGAAAAATTTGGTGGTGGGCTTGGTGGAGATGATATTTTATTAACACGTTTTACTCCATCACTTAGAGTTAAATGGCAAAAACAGATTGGTACTTCTAAAAACGATTATCCAAAAGCGCTTTTAGAGACTTCAAATCAAAACATAATAATTGGCGCATTAGTAGATGATGATAATCAAAGTTTTGATTTAACTTTCTATAAAATAGATGCTAATGGAAATAAAAAATGGTTTCATCAATACAAATGGCATGGAGAGCAAAATTTAAACTCACTTACTCTTACTCCTAGAAATAACTATCTTGTAAATGCAACATATCAAAACAAAAATAATAATGAAAATATCTTGCTTTTAGAATTAGACAAACATGCAAATATAAAATGGAAAATGCACTATATGAGAGATAAAAATGAAGCTCTTTATAAAATAATTTCTCTTGAAAATGAGCAATATGTAGGAGTTGGTTTTACAGAAAGAGAGTATAACAAAGATGCACTAATTAGATTCTTCGATAAAAATGGAACAATATCTAGGGAATCTATCTATGGTGGTAATAACAGTGATTACTTTAACGATATAGAACTCTTAAGTGAAAATAGCATGTATGTAAGTGGTTGTAGCTCATCAATTACACCAAACACCCAAAGTAGCTGGTTAATAAAGCTCAATCCATCTATGAGTATAGCAAAAAAAGTCACACCTCCATTCGATAAGAAAAAACTCTTAAATGAGTTAAAGAAGAGAGTTGTAAGTCCTCTAAAAGATTGGCGTATTGTAATGGATAAAAATATGCACTTTTCATTTGAACATCCAAGACTAAACTTTACTCAGGGAGTAACTAAGTTAAATGATTCACACAAAATTGTTCTAAAATTATTTTTTACAAAACTCTTACAAGTAATTACATCTAAGAAAAATATGTCACATATAAAAGCTATTAAAATTGAAGGTTTTGCATCTAGTGAATATAACTCTAATTCAAAAGTTTCATCATTTTTAGGAAATGCGAAGGTCTCCTCAAACAGAGCGATGAATGTGTTACGTTATCTCTTTGAATTAGATCTACCTCATAAAGAGTGGTTAATGCAAAAAGTGAGTGTTGATGGTTACTCTTTTTCAAAACGAAAATTCAAACCATCTATATCTCCTAGAAAAGAAGACTTTAAAGCCTCACGTAGAATAGAAATTTCACTTAAAGTAGAGTAATGGCAAAATTCAACCCTGTCAAAAAGTTTGCAAAAAACATCAATCTAACACTTGAAGAGTTTTCAAAAGAGTACGAAGTAGATATAGCCAAGCTTGATTTTGATATTCATAAAACTACAACATATTATCAAGTTGGTATAGAAAAAGAGCCTAAAGAGGTAACTGATGCCTCTTTTGAAAAAATCTTATCTGAAAAAAATTTACGCTCACCAAAGCTTATCCTCCATCAAACATATGACATACTTATTAAACCAAAGAAAAAAGATAAAAACTACTTTTTGAACTTTTCATTTGCAGCAAACACCAATAAAACGAAAGCTATAGTTGTAATAAAACCAGATTCAATTCTCATTCCTAATTCAAAAACTGAGGCACAGATAATTAATCAAATTCGTTCAAAAATGGCACAAATGGGATTACTTGTAAAACTTTTTGACCAAAAACTTCATCCAAATGTACGAAAAATGCTAGTTCTTATTAAAAAAGATAAATCATTAACACAAGATTACAAATTTGTTGTAGCTCAATCAATAGATGCTATACCACCAGTAGATGAAGAGTTAGTATTACACTATGCAAAAGACAAAGAGAGTAAAAGTTACGTAGATGGTGTAAACAGTGGAGATTTAATCGTTGAGTATATAATGCCAAAAAAAGGAAAAAAAGGACGCTCTTTAAAAGGTGCGATTATCGATGATATGGAGCCAAAATATAAATATGGTGAAATAATTATTGATGAACATTTTGAAGAGAAAATTGAAAAAGATAAAAAACTATATTATGCTAAAAAAGATGGTTACATTGAACATGAACATAACCGATTCTCAATTGCCAATTCGTTACAAGTTACTAGTGTCTCTTTTAAAGGTACAGGATCTATTAAAACTGAAGAAGACCAAAAAGTAGATTTGAAAATTATTGATGCTGACCATACAAAAGATGCAATTGGAGGTGGAGTTAAAGTAGATGTTGCATCTTTAGATGTAGCCGGTAGTATTGGTGGCAATGCAGAAGTAAACGCTACAACTATTGATGTAGGAGCTCAAACTCATAAAAACTCTATCTTAGAGGCTACTGAAAATGCAAATATTAAACTACATCGTGGAAATTTAAAAGCAAAACATGCCACAATAGAGATTTTAGAAACAGGAACTATTGAAGCAGAAATTGCACGTATAACACGAACAGTAGGTGGTGAGGTAAGGGCCCAAGAGATATATATCGAAGAGGTTGTATCAAACTCAATTATCATAGCATCAAATATAATTGAGATAGGTTTTATAAGTGGTGAAGCCAACAAAATATATATAGACCCTAGCATGGTGGGAGATAGAGAAGATAGATGCAATACTCTTAGGAAAAAAATTGATGAGCATCAAAAAATTATAAATAAGCAAGAACAACAGTACCATAAATCAATTACCAACTTTAAAGAATCAAATGAGCGAATTAAAAGCTTTAAAAAGAAATTTTCAGATGCTCAAAAAGCCGGTAATAAGCCACCTGTACATATAACAATAAAACTTAAACAATTTAAACAAGAGACTGAAAAACTAAAAGAAGAAGCTCTTAAAATAGAGTCCATGAAAGAGGAGAATAAAACCTTTGTTTTAGAATTAGATAAAGAATTAGATGCAGTTTTTCATGCTAAAGTGACACTTCTTAAAGGCTCATGGAATGGCAAAAGTGAAATAATTTTCATAGATCCTCATGATGCTAAAGAGTATATATACCAACCAAAAGGCAAAGAAAAATCTATCTATCTTGTAAAAGAAGAGGATAATATATTTGTAAAGTATGATACATAAGATTTTTTCAAATAAATTTAAACATCTTAAAAGTAATTAGAAAGTTACGAGAGCAAAAGCTCTCGATTTTATTTTAGCCACAAGAAGGAACGTTACCGCTGTCATTTCCATATTCATGTAAAAAATCTCTTAAATTTGGTGCATACTTTCCAATAAATTTTTTACCATTAAAATACTTTTCTGCTTTTGAACCCTTATGAGCCTCAATAATTTTTGCAGCATCTGCGTCAAATAGGTCATTCCATTCGGCTTGAGTGTGCATTGCCGCACCTTTTGTACCATTACCATGACATTTTTTACATTTTTTCAAATATATCTTCTGCCCTTTTTTAATATCAGCAGAAGCTGTAGAACTAAAAAGTCCAATTGCTACAATAGAACCTAGTAGTATCGATGTGCTTTTTTTCATTAATTACGTCCTTACAATTTTAATATAACAGTAATGATACATTAATTAGTGTTTCATTAAACTAAATTTCTAAATTTTTTTACTAAACAACCATAAAAATCCAATTTCATCATCTCCTATCTCTTCTCTTATAACAACTCTATTTTTCATCATCTCTATAAAACCACTATTTTTAGCTATCTTAGTTATATAGTTCTCAGACTGAGCAAAGCGTCCTGTTTTTAAAAGAGAAAAATCTTTATCTCCAGTTTGAGTACTAAAGACAAAGATTCCCCCATCTTTTAAAATTCGTGATACTTCTATAAAAATGGCCTCTAGTGAGCCTATATAAATAAATAAATCAGCAGCACTAACCATGTCATAAGTTCTATTTTCTGTACTTAATAAAAACTCATAAATATCTTGTTGATATAGTTTTGAGTAAACATCTTTTTTCTTAGCAATTTCTAGCATTTTAGAAGACAAATCTACGCCATCAATCTCACACTTTAAAGTAGCCAACTCTTTGGCAACTAAACCAGTACCACAACCTAAATCTAAAACTTTATTTGTCTGCTTTAAATATGAAGATGTTAAAGATAATATCTCTTTTGGAAGTTTATAATTTAAATTATTCTGAAGATGTTCATCAAAATAGTCTGATGCACTATCAAAATAATCTTCAATATACTCTTTTGTTGCTTTTTCTACATCAGAACTGCTAAGTGATAAAATCATATGTCTAGCATGATGATTTTCTGGGTGGTGTATAAGTAAATTTTCATAAGCTTTTATTGCATCTTCAAACTTTTTGCCCTTTACATATAACTGAGCTAAGCTATTCCAAATAATAGCTAAACTATCATCAAGTTCTAAAGCACGCTCATAAGCTCTAATCGCTAATTCAATATCTCCAGTACGCTCAAAAACAATTGCAAAATGGTAAAAGAATATTCCCTCATTTGGACTTAATCTAATTGCCATATCAAGCGAGGCTAAAGCCTCTTCATGCCTATTTAACTGAGTAAAACAGAGTCCAATTGCATGATGAAGCCACGCATCATTTGGTTCATGTGCAATTAATTTACCATAAATTAAAATGGCTTCATCAAATTTTTGCTCTTGGAAAAGTTGAACTGCTTTATCTAATTCACTCATCTTATCTTATCCAAAATAAGTCTTAAATCTTTCTGCTCAATAATAATATTTGCCTCTTTTTTCAAAACCTCTTTAGCACAAAATGCTACACGCTTCCCTGCATGGGCAAACATACTTCTATCATTTGCACCGTCTCCAACAACAAGTGTTTGCTCTTTACTAATTCCTAAGAGATTTTGAATACGAACAATCATATCACCCTTACTAAAGTCAAACATCATATCTCCACCAACTAAACCACTCAAACTTCCACTGCGCGAATGCAAAACATTTGAAAAATCAGCATCATAACCTAAAATATCTTTTGCGTAAGATGTAGCATTTCTAAAACCACCACTAAAACATATAACCTTCATACCCATGCTTTTAAGCTCAGCTATAGTCTCTTTTGCACCATTCATGTAAGGTAGTGAGTGACAAATATCATCTACTTTTTTAACATCGAGTCCACTAAGTAGAGCAACTCTTTTTTGTAAACTTTCAAAAAAGTCTAACTCTCCTTGCATTGCAGCCTCTGTAATCGTGCTAACTTCATCTTTAATACCTAGTTCTTGTGCTAAAAAGTCAATTGTTTCACCATCCATAAGTGTTGAATCAAAATCAAATACTGCTAAACGCATCTATATCCTTAGGAAAAATAAAAATTTATCGTAATTGTAACACATAGAATTTCACATGAATATTAAAGAATATTCATAAAATCTCCATAAATTTATTTTAAACTATCGTTATAACATTTAAAAGGAATCTACATATGAGAATATTTACAAAGCTATTACTACCTGCTACATTGGCATTTAATTTATTTGCCCAGTCTGACGTTTTTTTAACAGACAATACTAAATTGGCTGATTTGAAAATGCCTGATAATAAGCTCGAATTTAGATTGATTGAGGGTTATCAAAACTATAAAATAGTTGCCACTCACTTTAGAACTGACAAAAATGAGATACGCTATATTTTAGCAAATCCAATCGCATATAATGCAATAAAAGATGCTAAAATACCTCTACCTGATGGAAGTAAGATTGTTAAAATTGGCTGGAGTGTAAAAAAGATGCTAAAGTGGACTGGTGCGCTTGAAGCAGATAAAATTCAACGTGTCGAATACATGCTAAAGGATAGCAAAATGTTCAATCACAATGGGGATAATTGGGGTTATGCACGTTTTGTAAAAAAAGGCGATGAATATATCCCATGGGACAAAGGGGATAAGGGATGTATCACATGTCATAGCAGCGTTAAAGAGAATGATTATCTCTTTACAAAGTTCCAACGTACTTTTTGATAACTAAATGAAAAAAAAAATATTAGTTATAGAAGATGAAAAAGAGATTGCAGATTTAATCATACAAAGATTTGACACATCTTTGTATGATGTAAACTTGGCAAAAGATGGCAATGAAGCATTAATTAAAATGCATTCTAAAAGTTATGACATTGCAACAGTTGATATTATGCTTCCAAAAGTAGATGGATTAACGCTTTGTAAATACTTTAGAAAATTATCTCCTAAAACTTTTTTAATCATAGTAAGCGCACTTGATGAAGAGGAGACCAGACTAAAAGGGTATGCCTATGGTGCAGACGATTATATTATAAAACCTTTTAGTACAAAAGAGTTAGTTGCAAAAATTGAAGCTTTTTTTAGACGTTCAGATAAGTTAGTATCAGAAAATTCAAAGAGTATACATAATCTATTTTTAGATTATGAAAAAAAAGAGGCAAAGATTAATGGCTTTATATTAACGCTAACTCCGAGTGAATACTTTATACTTCATACACTTACTGAAAATCAAAAAAAACTTTTTTCAAGAGATGAACTGTCATATCTCATTTATGAGAATAACCTTGGAAAAATAGATAGCAGAGGTATTGATTCACATATTTACCATATTCGTAAAAAAATTAAAAAATTTGATAATAATAGTTATATTAAAACAGTACATGGTGAGGGGTACATTATTCATGAGCATTAAAAAATTTCTACTACTTTCATATATTGCAGCGGGTCTCATAATTTCAGTCTTTACAGCATTTATGACATTTTATATTATTGATGTAGAAATTGGTATGAAAATGTTATCTAAAATCATCATAACAATTACCACAACACTACCTGTAATCGCAATTTTAAGTTACTTAATTGGAAACTATTTTTCAAAAAAATTTACTCATATAACACAAAGATTAGATCTTATTGCGAATGAGGATTTTAGTACTAAAAATGCAGATGATTATATTTTAGAAGCACAAGATATTAAAAATAGACTCAATAGTGTTTCTAAAAAATTAGAATTTTCATTTAATGAACTTAAAGAGAAAAACAGTGAGCTTTCTTGGATGGTTCGCTCCTTTGCACATGACTTTAGAACACCTCTAACAATTATAAAAGGAAATTTAGAAGCAATTGAAGATGGTCTTATCCCTAATGAAAAACTGCCATACACCATAAACAAACTACAATTAGAGACAAACTATATGAATGAATTACTAAGCGATGTATTACAGTTTATACAATCTATGAAGAGTACTATCAACAAAGAGAATATAGAGTTACAAAATTTTATAAATAGAGAAATTTTTGCACTTTTTGAACTAAATAGTAGTGTCGAATTAATAAATGATACAACATCTTACAATAGCCTACTATTTACAAAAACAGATCTTAAAAAAATTCTAATTAATCTTTTAGATAATAGCATTAAATATACACAAAATGGTACTATCAAATTCTACTATGAGAATGACTCATTAATCATTGAAGATACCGGAAAAGGCGTTGAAGTAGACGAATGCGAAGCTATATTTAAGCCATTTTTCACAGTTGATGAGAGTAAAAATAGACAAAAAAGTGGTTTTGGACTTGGACTATCCATAGCAAAAAACCTTGCTGAAAAAAATAGTTTTACATTACAATGCGATCCACTATACAGACAAGGATTAAAAATCATATTAAAAGAAAACATCACATAGTCGTTTGTAGGGGTATTAAAACATAACTATGTATACAGAAATTTCATAGAGGATTGTATCACATAGTCGTTTGTAGGGGTATTAAAACAACTTAGCAATGTCTCTTTTTTGCTCTATCATTGTATCACATAGTCGTTTGTAGGGGTATTAAAACGTTCATTCTTTTATTTTAAAACTAAACTTAATTGTATCACATAGTCGTTTGTAGGGGTATTAAAACAACGGCGGCGGCATTTGCTATGTGAGCTTCATTGTATCACATAGTCGTTTGTAGGGGTATTAAAACAGTCGAAGGAGACTTACTATGTCAATGGTTATTGTATCACATAGTCGTTTGTAGGGGTATTAAAACAGTCTCTTTTATATAGCCATCTTTCAGATAATTGTATCACATAGTCGTTTGTAGGGGTATTAAAACTGCCGTTCGTGGTAATCAATTGCGTGAACTATTGTATCACATAGTCGTTTGTAGGGGTATTAAAACAACCAATATCGTATAAAAAAATAAGCTCACATTGTATCACATAGTCGTTTGTAGGGGTATTAAAACAGCATTTTTACAGGCATGAAGATGAAGTCTATTGTATCACATAGTCGTTTGTAGGGGTATTAAAACCGTTGGATAGATGAATATTTAAATTATATTATTGTATCACATAGTCGTTTGTAGGGGTATTAAAACGATGGTGTCGCATTTTGCGATACCATAAAAATTGTATCACATAGTCGTTTGTAGGGGTATTAAAACAGATAAAAATATAATTATTTTACTTTTGAAGCTATTTTTAGTACAATAGTGTCCTATGTTGTAACACATAGAGGTTTAATAGGGGTATTAAACTAAAAGCCACAATTTTGTGGTGGATTCTAGAGAACATCTTCGGATGTTCCCCTTTAAAAAAGAAGTAATTGGACATGCTCCCTTTTTTCACTTTTTGGCTTTTCTCCAACTATAACTTCCATATCTGCAAATTGTTTATCTGTAAAAGACAACATTCTTATGTTCCCACGTTTCATGTTTTTTGATACAAAATCTTTTATTCTTTTTTTACCATATTTTGCAGATTCATTTGAGCTAAAAATTTTTCCATACACAGAATACTGAATCATCATGTAGCCCTCTTTATCTAACTCATTATGAAACCATTGATAACGTCTTCTATCTTTTTTAGATTTTGTTGGCAAGTCAAACATTACAACAAGCCACATTATTTTAAATGAACTCATTTTCAAAAAATTCAATATTGACTTTTGGATACACAACAAGAGTTGGATCATCTTTCAAAACTGCTCTTTTATACTCTTTAACGAAAATATCTACAGACTTGCTAATATTTGAATTTCCAGCATTTATATTTACACACTCAAAAGATAAAAGCTTTACAAGTTCTCTTTTTACTTCTGTATCTAAACCTACTTTATGTGAAAATTTTGAATCTAGTAGTAACTTTACGTAAATATCTACAATCGCTCTAAAAGGCTCAATTAAATCATCAACCAAAGCAAATGAGTTGTACCTATTTTTATGCCAAATTCCAAAAATTGGCAATAATCCGCTAGCGCTTACACTCAAAGCCATTCTAGCTCTAACTAAAGAATAAGCATAATTAAGCATTGAGTTTCTAATGTCATCTGCACCTTGTTCTCGTCTAAAATTTTTAAATAATGTTTTCCAGTAAATTCTAGCAGATTGTGCTTCGTCATTATTTTCATCATACTTCTGTACGTAATTGACTATATTTTTCATAGTCACATGCTCATCATGGTTAAAAAATTCTAATACTTCAGATTGATTAAATATTTTTGACTGCACAACTGCTTGCCAAATATCTGCTTTAAATTCTTGTGTTATAGCTATTTGAATATTTGCAATATCACTCATAGTGCTATGGCTATGATATGGTGTCAAAATTGAACTAGGATGGAACTCATTATCAAGAAACAATACAGCAACACCACTTTTTGATAAAAGCTCGATGCTTTTCCCAGTAATTGAGTATTGTGTATTATCGAAAATAATGTAGTCAATATCTTTTATGGTAACTTTTACTTCATCTTCATCATCACTAAAAAACAAAACAAGGTTTTCATTTTTTACTTTAATTTTACACGGTTTTGTAAGATGAACAATTTTCCAACCCATATAGTTTACTTTTTAATCTCATCTAAAAGTAGTTGAGAGTTTTGATACGAAGTTAACCCAGCATAAATATTAGCCATTTACAATACCTTTTATAGTCTCTAAAAATTCACTTTTTGCATTTCCTATAACTTGGTATGATTTTATATTTCCTAAAATATCTAGATTTAATTTAATAATGCCTACTGCCTTGCCAATCGTAAATTGTTTATGACTATTTGCTTTACCATTAAATAGAGTCAAAAATGAATGTGGTTGAGAACTAATTTTAGCTGGGAACTTAGGATTTGAAAAGGCAACTATGCTTTTTTCCTCTAGAAAACTAACAATTTTACCACCCCTAAAACTACCATCAGGATAAATAAAAAATACAATGTCATTTTTAAAAACTTTAAAACTATTATCATTTTCTTTTTGTATCTTTGCAAAATTGATAACATCTATTCTCTCATACAAAAATTTACCATTTTCTAAAATAGCTTTAAAACCTATAAATGTCTTTTCTTTAGTTGCTAAACCACCTCTAACATAAAAACCAGTTAAATTTGTTTGATAAAATTTTACTTTTCGTATAATATTTTCATTATTATCTACTAAATTACTATGAATTAATCCCTCAAGTTTTTGTTTTGATTCACTCATAAGTTCTTTATTCTTAGCATCAATTCCCTCAAAACTATAAAGCATATTTTTTATATCTTCAGCTCTATTTTGTACAACCAAACAAATTACATCTTTAGGGTTTGTCTTAAAAAGATACATTTTTTGTAAAATCTTTTTATTAAATTCTTCCATAAATTTTACAGACGAAGTCTTAGGTGTAATTCTAAGTGATACAAATTGATTTAAAATACTTTCACGTACAGTAAAAATACCCTCTTCTTTTTTAGCATATATAGTGTCTTTATGAACTTTTGAACTCACAGGCTTTTTTGAAACCCAAAAATTTACAGTTTTGGTTTTTCCAAATATATCTCTATAAAAAACAGAATCCTCTCCAAAACTATTATAATTTTCTTCTATCATCGAAACTAACTCTTTAGGTTTAATTCCCTCAATAAGTGGAATCTCTTTTTTAATCTTTGCTCTTGCTTCATCATCAATAACACCTACATTTTCTCTAAAAGTATTAGATAACTTTTGCAGCCATGACTTGTTCGTAAGTCCTATTAAGATCGCATCTATGGCATGATGTATATTGGTATCTCTAGTTTTTGTTTTTACATGTAACACTTTACGTATATTCGAAGTTGCTCTTCCCTGAACATGTCTTACAGCACTTCCATCAGCTTGCTTTTTCTCATTTGCAAAGGGATAATACCTTTTTAATAATTGCGCAGTTAATGCTTCTATATAACTCGTCGCTCTTAGACTTTTGGATTCAAAGGTATCTTGAAAAACGTCATCAATAGTATTTGCTAATAAATTTTTTCTTTTTTTCCAATTTATTTTATGTTCTTTAAAAAGATTCTCAACTCTATTTATAAAAGCTTGTTTATCTAAAACAAAATTTATAGGAAGTTGATTTGATTTTCGAACATTACTATCGCGGTGTGCTAAAACGAAATTATGCTTAACACTAAGACCACCTAAACTTTGTGGAACAATATGATCTATATCAACTTCATTGGTAAATATTTTTTTAAACTCTATTCCCTCACCTGTATAAATATCTCTTCTTTCTTGTTCTTTATACATCAATATTTTTCTTGCATATTTTCGTAAATTCTTACCATATTCATTTGCAATTTCTTGATACTCTTTATTTAACATAACTTCATCTATCTGCTTTTCTAATTCTCTATTTGCCTTTTCAATATTTTTTCTTGTCTCTTCATTTTGACTAAGCTCTCTTGTGCTTTCTACTCTTATCTCATCAAACGCTCCATAAGTAGAATGAAGATGTTTTATAAGCCTTATAGTAGCACTAACAACGTATTTAACAGAATGATTATTAATTTTTAAGTCATCATCTTTTTCAAATGTATCAAGATGGAGATATTTAATTCCTTTTTTATATTTTGTGTAGTCCTCATTCTCTTTGAGATTTAATTTTTTCTTTATATCACTAAGTGTCAAACCTTGCTCAAAATATGGAATAAATTCAATCATTGCAAAAGCAGAAATATGTAATGAATTTCCATTTTTATATTTTATTAAATCTATTATAGTTTTATCATCAACTAAACTTTTTAATTGTTCATATATCCTTTTTGGAGCTTTCTCAAATTCTAGTACATCAAAAATCTCTTTCAGAACCTCATATTTGTTTTCTTTTTTAAAAGCTTCTATAATAAAACTATTATCTATTTTAGATAAGTTAGATACAAAATGAAATTTTACTATTCGTCCATCATCTTTATTAAATATTTTAGTATTTTCATCAAGATTTAAAATTCTTTTTATATCTTTGTGTTTTATTTCTGAGAAACTTTTTCCTTTTTCAATTTTTTCAAAAAACCAATCACTAACAGCTCTAATCTGCTCTTTTGTAATTTTTGTTTTTTCTTTATTAAAATTTATGTTTGAAACACTTTCATACATCTTGTAAATATCACTCAAAAGTGAATATTGATGAGCTACTTTCTCATCTTGGTAATATTCACAATTTCCAAAAAGACTTAAATCATTAGTTGATTCTTTTTGATCATCAATAGTTTTTACAAGCTCTAAAATAAACACATCAACACTAAAATTACCTTTAAACAATCCAAAGTTTTTTTGAGCTAAAATAATCTTTTTTATTTCATCATTAATATATTCACGCCTAATCATATAGTTATAATTATCGTGATTTCTAAATGTTGGATTTGTTCCATTCATCTCTACTTCATATATAATTTGAGCCACTGTTTTATCTGGATATTCTTCTTTTAAAGCTTCAACCGTTTTTAGAGCTTTTTTTATTTTTCCTTTTTCATCATCAACTTTCTTTTTAGTATTATTTTGAAATTCAATGTCTAATTCTGCTGATAATTCTTCAAGTAAATCATCACTATCTAAAGATTTGTATCCTCTATGTTTTGCTAAAGCGTAAAAAATTGTAAAAAGTTCCTCAACTTTAAGTTTTTCATTAAAAGCTTTTTCACATCTTAATTGCCATTTGTTTATATAAATATTATCTTTTTCTTGTTGTAGCAGTTGTTCACTTTTTCCTAAATCATATTTTTCAAAAAGTGAAGCTAAATTTTGTTTTCTTATTTTTCTTAAATTAAATAGATTTTTAGTAGATTTACTTTGACTGTGTAAAAGTTTTTTTGAATTTCCATCTTTATCTATAGGAGAATCAAACATGCTAACACCATAATCAATTAATGAATATCTATCATTTTCCAACTCGTCTAAAACTGAATAACCAATTGATGTAATACCTAAATCAAGACTCAATATCTTTTTCATGATTGCCTCTATTTTGCTATAATGCCAGTATTATAACCTAAGGACAGTTTTTGTTTGAAAAATTAATTAATAAACTTCAAAGTGATAGATACATTACACTTGAAACTACACCTGCACATTCACCAACTTTTGAACCTATTATGGAAAAAATTGAGAAACTAGGACTTGATAAAAAAGTAGATGGATTTAGCACAACAGATAACCCTCTTTCAAAACTGAAATTTAATGCGATAATCGCAGCACACATGCTTCAACAACGTTTCAACAAACCAGTAATGGCAACAGTTAGTATGAGAGATAGAAATAAGATTGCCTTGCAATCTGACTTACTTGGTGCAAATGCGTTGGATGTTAGAGCAGTTTTAGCATTAACAGGTGATAGTGCAAAAATAAGTAATCAGCCAAATACTAAAGGTGTATTTGAGGGTGACAGCTCTTTAATGCTCGATATTATCAAATGTTTTAATGGTGGAATTGACTATGCAGGAACACCATTTACAGAAAAACCAAAAACTATTTACCCATTTAGTGTCACAAACTCATACGCTAAAAACTATAAAACTATGCAAAAAAAGCTTAAAAAGAAAATTGAGCATGGGACACTGGGGATAATTACACAACCAGTTTATGATACTGAAAATGCGGCAATGCTTTTAGAACTCCTTGAAGAGGCAAAAGCTGAATGTAGCATTGGTAGTGATGCTCAAATAATTTTAGGAATTTTTCCTATTACAAAGTTTAGAACTGCACAATTTTTATCTTCTCACGTACCAGGAATACATGTTCCACCTAGATGGGTGGAAGAGCTTAGAATTGCTAGTGAATCATCACCTGAAGAAGAAAAAATTGTTGGAATGCAAATGAGTAAAGAGCTAATTGATAGTATCATGAAATTACACCCAAAGGTACATATCATGACAGCAAATCAATTTAGCGTAGCTGAAGAACTGCTAAGAGACTTTTAAAAGTCTCTTTCTAGTAATGTATCAACCTTTAAGATGGTAAGTATTCTATCTGCTTGTTTACCAACTCCTTCGATTATACTCTTCTCTCCACTTGCCGTCTCTGGTGCTGGGTCAATATCAGACTTTTTAAGTCTAATAGCTTCAGTTAAACGATCAATTACAAAACCAGCAACCTCATCACCACTTTTCATTACAATATAGCGTGCTTCATCAGTCTGCTTAGCAGATGGTAGGCCAAACTTCATACGTAAATCAATCAATGGAATGACACTACCACGTAAATTAAACACACCTAAAACATAATCTGGAGTCTGTGGAACACGAGTATATTCAATTGGTTTAATAATCTCTTGTATAGTAAGAATAGGCACCGTATACTCTTCATCTCCTACAACGAAACCAACGAGTTGCATTACATCATCAAGATTAGTAATATCAGGCTCATCTTGCTGTTTTTTCTGATTATCAATTATATTCTTCATTTTATCACTCATCTTTATGCCTCCATTGTAAGATTAATATTTCGTTTAACAACATTCATTAAATACTCAGGTGAGTATGGTTTAGTAATATATTCAACCATTCCAACTTCAACACCACGCATTCTATCTGCCTTAGTTGTACGTGAGGTTACTGCAATTAATGGTAAATTTTTGTACTTATTATACTTTTTAATCTCACCAGCTAATGAATAACCATCCATTCTAGGCATCTCAATGTCAACTAACATTGCATCAAATTGATGTTCACCAGACTTAAGTATGTTGAGCGCTTCTAAACCATCTGCTGCCTCAACTAAAGTCACTCCAAGAGGTTTAAGTGCATTTCTCATAATTGAACGATCTGTTTTACTATCATCGACTATCATTACATAATAATCACTTGGTTTTTCTCTCACTTTAGCTACACTTGCTGCTTGTGCAATAGCAGGTTTTGCTTTTAGGCTTTTTGCCATCTGCATAAGTGCTGCAACATCAACAATAAGTGTAACACCACCATCACCACGAATTGTTGCACCTGCTACACCATCCATACCTTTTAGGTATTCACCCATAGATTTAATTACAATCTCTTCTTGACCAACTAAAGTATCAACAATTACACCAATTTTTGATTCAGCAAGACCAAGAACAACAACATAAGTATGTTCAGCACCATCAAATACACGATCAACTTCAAAAATATCTGCTAAATGAACAAGTGGAAGTACCTCATCACGAAGACGCATTACACTTCTATTTTCAACTGTATAAACTTCATTTGTAGATATTCTTACAGTCTCTAAAACTGAAGCTAACGGAATTGCGTAATACTCCTCTTGTACACCTACTAAAAGCGCTTGGATAATTGCAAGTGTTAGAGGAATTTTTAATTTAATTTTGGTGTATCCATCAACTTCACTATCTATGTCAATAATACCATTTAGTTTTTCAATATTAGTCTTTACAACATCCATACCAACACCACGACCTGAAACATTAGTTACAGTTTTAGCAGTTGAAAAACCTGGACGGAAAATAAGAGTATAAGCCTCTTTATCTCCCATATTGTCAGCCTCTTTTTCACTAATAACATTTTTAGAGACTGCTATATCTTTTAGAGCGCTTGCATCTAAGCCTTTACCATCATCTGTAATCTCAATAACAATGTGGTTACCCTCATTATATGCTTTTAATCCAATTGTTCCTGTTTCACTCTTACCCTTTGCAATACGATCAGCAATTGGCTCAACTCCATGATCACATGAATTTCTAATAATGTGAACAAGGGGGTCTCCAATCTCTTCAACAATTGATTTATCAAGTTCTGTCTCTTCACCACCAATTTCAAGCTCTATTTTTTTACCAAGTTCACGCGATAAATCTCTAATCATTCTTGGAAATTTATTAAATACTTTTCCAATCGGAAGCATTCTAGTTTTCATAACTGCAATTTGTAAATCTGTTGTAACTAAAGATACAATAGATACAACTTGATTAAGCTCTTCTAAGAACTCTTCACCCTCATAACGCTCTTCAACATCATCATTAATTTTAATTAGACGGTTTTTACCAAGAACAAGCTCACCAATAAGGTTCATTAAGTGATCTAGTCTTCTAACATCAACACGAATCGTCTGCTCAACACTAGCAGCAGATTTAGCCGGAGCTTTAGCAACTTCCTTTTTAACTGAAGGTTCTGGCTTTTTTTCTACTACAGGTGAAGGTGTTGGACTAGGTGTTGGAGCAACTTCTACTTCAGGTTCTTCTTTTGGAGCAGGAGCCTCTTCTTTAACTACTTCGTCAATAATTTGTGGAGCATCAGGAACAGCTTCACCAGCTTCAATTTTTGCAACTCTTCTAGCTTTATCTTCATCTTGACGCATCTGTAAAAGACGTTCTATCTCATTTTCTATCTCACCCTCACTCATATCTGAATAGTCTACCTCTTCCTCTTCAACAGATGCTTCTTGTATCTCAGGTTCAGGTGGCGCTTCAGACGAAGCAGCAGAAGGACTTCCGCCTCCTGAAGTAATAGCATCAAGTTTTACAACTACATCTTCAATATCTTCTGATCCCTCATCAGTACCGTTATCGCGAATAAAATGGAGCATCGCTTTCATCATATCTATTGATTTTAAAACAACATCCATGATGTCAGGAGTAAGTACTAACTCACCTTTACGAGCACGGTTTAGTACATCTTCCATATGGTGTGTCAAACGAGTTAATATATCAAAGTTTAAAAATGAACTAGCACCTTTTACTGTATGAGCAACACGGAAAATCCTATTTAAAAGCTCTAAATCTTCTGGAGTATTCTCTAACTCCACCAAATCTTGATCTAACTGCTCGATTAACTCAAATGACTCAACTAAAAAATCTTGTAATATCTCTTGAAATTCATCCATTCATCACCTCCCTAAGCTTCTTTTACTTTATTTAGTACTCGTGCTACTTCTGCATGAAAGGTAGGTGCATCAAATTTAACCAAATATGATTCACCACCAGCTTCAATACCCCTATTTTCACTAAAATCATCGCTAATAGATGAGTTAAAAATTATTGGTAACCTAGAAAAACGCTTATCTTCTTTAGCTTTAGCGGCAAAATGGAACCCGTCCATTTTAGGCATCTCTACATCTGAGACAATGAGCCTAACCTCTTTATCAAATCTATCTTCATACATTGAATATAATTCATTAAGTTTATCAAGTCCATCCTCACCATTAATAGCTTCAACAACCTTAAAGCCCATCTCTTCAAGCCCTCTTACAACTGTTCTTCTTGCTGTCATACTATCATCTAAAACAAGTACAGTACCCTCATATTGAGAAATTTCACCCTCAACCTCGTGAGTAGGACTATACAGTCCTAAATCTTCAACTACACTTTCAAGATCAAGAATTAAAAGAACGGTATCATCTTCAATTCTAGTAACACCTGTAATCTTACTTTTATCCAAATTTCCAGAACTATCTGTGTAAGTAGCTGGTTCAATGTCATTCCAACTTATACGACGAATTCGCTTTGCTTCATGAACAATAAATCCTATCAAAATATTATTAAATTCCGCAATTATCACACGAGTCTGTTTTATAACATCATCAGGAGGTTGAATACCCATCCATTTTGAGAGGCTTACTACTGGAATTACAACCCCTCTGAGATCGAAAATTCCCTCTACGAAATCTGGTACACCTGGAAGCTCTGTAAGTTGCGGAAGACGAATTATTTCTCGTACTTTTGCAACATTTACACCATAGATTCCCTCATAAATTCTATCGCCCTCTTTTTTTTGAATGCGAAAATCTACAAGTTCCATCTCATTGGTGCCGACTCTTAATGTGTCATCACTGTTCTGCATCGATGATCCTTATACTTGGCCTTGCTAAATAAGTTATTCATATTCTGGGAGTCTACAGTAATGTAACTTTGATTACAAGCAAAAGCTGGTAGGTTTATGTAGGTTGTATCTTTAAACTTATACTCAATATCTTGATGATAATGACCTTCAATACAATAGTCAAAATTTTTATTCAAACTATTTTCAACATCTGTTTCAAAATTATTGAATTTTCTACAAAGCTTTTTGTCTAAATGTTTTTTTATAATAAAAGAGGAGATTAAACCATTTACTTTTTCATCTAAAAAGTTTAATAATTTTAAAAGTGTATGATTTCTAATAATTGCAGAGTATACAGCGTAACTTCCACCAACTTTATAATCACCATGAGAAAGAAGAACACTTTTCCCATTAACTATGGCATTTATGGGTTGCGAATCAATAGTAAAGACTTTAATATTTTCAAAAACTAAAGAGACATTAAAATCATGATTACCCTCAAAATAAAAGATTTCACTTTTAAGGCTTAAACTCTTTATATGCTCTATCGGTGCTAAATTAAAGTTTTTTGTATTTGTGACTTCACCAACTAAGAGATCAAACATATCTCCCATCATTAGTATTTGAGGAGGTGGGACTTTCAAACTATCTAAATACTCTACAAAATGTAAAAAACATTTTCTATTTAAATTATAGTGTGCGTCTGAGACTAAAATAGCTCCCTCATGTAGCTCTAAATCATGGGACATATGCAATACGTGGTAATCCCTCAGCCTCATCCAATCCACACATCAAATTTGCAGCTGCTAGTGCTTGTGAGCTTGCACCTCTTAAAAGATTATCAATAGCAGTCTCAATAAAGAGTATTGAGCCTTGCTGTTTTAGATAAATATCACAAAAATGAGTTCCAGCAACCTCTTTCATCTGAACAGGACGATTTCTAATCCTAATGAAAGACTCATCTTTATAATACTCCTCTAACAACTTAGTTGCATCTACATTTTCATCAATTGTACAATAGATAGATACCAACATTCCACGTGTAACAGGAACAAGATGTGGAACAAAAACAATATTTGCTTTTGAACCAAACAAAGAGGCTTTTTCAGATATTTCAACACCATGACGATGTTCCAATGGATTATACGCAAACATATTTTCATTTACATTTATAAAATGGGTAGTCTCACTAAGTTTTTTACCAGCTCCACTAACCCCACTCTTACCATCAATGAAAACTGTTCCAGTAAACAGTTTCATAAATGGTGCTAATCCTAGTAAAGATGCTGCTGAATAACAACCAGTTCCAGCTACTAACTTTGCACTTTTAATCTCTTCTCTATAGAGTTCAATAAGACCATAAACAGCATTTTTGAGATTTTCAACATCTGTATGAGGACAATAAGCACCCTCATAAGCTGATTTATTAAGTCTATAATCAGCTGAAAAATCTACAATTTTAATATCTTTTTTCATCAATTGTTTTACAAGCGCCATTGCATTCATATGAGGAACTGCTAAAAATACTAAATCAGCACTACTTGCAATTGTATCAACATCTGCAATCTCAACACTTTGAGTTATAATATTTTTTAAAGATGGATGCAAAATAGTAATGTCATCAGCACCTTGTGTAGTTGCTAAATAATTTATTTTAAAACTTGGGTGATTTAAAAGCATTTTAATAAGTTCTAAACCAGTATAACCACTAGCTCCAACAATAGCTACGTTAATCATTATTTACCTGTACTTCCAAAACCACCAATACCACGTTCAGTATCAGCTAGCTCATCAACTATAATAATATCAGCTTGAATAACAGCTTTTAGTACACCCTGAGCAATTCTTTCACCAGCTTCTATCTTAAAAATTTCATTAGAGTGGTTCATAAGCAATACTTTAATTTCACCTCTATAATCACTATCAATTGTACCAGGGGTATTTAAAACGGTAATACCATTCTTATATGCCAAACCACTTCGTGGACGAATTTGAAGTTCATAACCCTTATCAAAAGCCATTGCAAGACCAGTGCCTACAAGAACACGCTCGCCTGGTTCTATAGTATATCCACCAAGTGCATGAAGGTCAAACCCTGCTGCTTGTGAAGTTTGATACTCAGGTATTACAGCTGAACTGTCGATTTTTTTAATTTTAATCTGCAAAGATTATCTCCTCATAACAAACTTTTAGAAGTTCATACTCTTTTTTTCCACCTGGAAGTCTTGCAATCACTTCATCACCTTCTGCTTTACCTAAAAGTGTTTTCGAAAGTGGAGAGTGAAAAGATATAAGACCATTCTCAGGACTACTCTCTGCTACACCTACAATTGTATACTTTATCTCTTCATCAGTATCCATATCACATAAAACAATAGTAGAGCCAAAACTAACGCGCTCATGAGCTAGAGTTTCTGGTTCAATAATTTGTGCATTACCAATTATCTTCGCAAGTTCAGTCAAACGAAGATCAACGTTACGCTGTTTTTCTTTTCCAGCGTGATACTCCGCGTTCTCTTTTAAGTCGCCATGCTCTTTAGCAACTTCAATCTCTCTTATAATTTCAGGTCTTTCCACAAGCTTTAAATGATTTAACTCATTAGAAAGTTTTTCATACCCATATTTAGTCATTGGTTCTTTTTGCATAAAAGCCCCTTAATTTTTTTAATAAAGCATTATACCAAACCGTTAATAATTTGCGCTACTCTTTGCGCACTTCCGTGTTGCAATAAATATCTTAACTCATGAGAATGCTTTACAAATAGCTCTACATCTATGTTTTTACGCGCATTTATCATAGTTTCGACACTTAATTCATCTTGTAATAGTTCAGGATGCATAACATTTTTACCAGCAAAATTAAAAATAATATTAGCAAGACCCACATAAGGCAACTTTACAAAATAACGACCAATTGTAAACTCTAGTGCGTTTGTTTTATAAACTAAAACAAACGGAGTACCAATAATAGAAGCTTCAAGCGTCGCTGTCCCACTACAAACATACGCAAAGTCACTTCTAAGTAGTGCCTCTTTAACTGAACGAATAACCTCAAAACCTGAAATATCACCATACAGCTCTTCTATCTGTTCATCACTAAAATGAGGAGCAATGACAAGAAGTCCACGCTCACTACTCTTTGCATTTAACTCATGATAATATGGCATTAACATTCTAACTTCGCGTTTTCTACTTCCTGCTAAATATGCTACTGTATTAAATTTTTTCGTCTCATTTTTAAACTCTTTTATTTGGTCAAGTAAAGGATTCCCCACAAACTCTGCACCATCAAAAAACTCATCTTCAAATGGAAAAATAGAGAGCATCTTTGTTACAGCTTTTTTTACACGCAAAGCACGTTTTTTCTTCCAAGCCCAAACTTTTGGAAGAACATAGTAGTAAATTTTAATATCAGGATACTTTTTACGCAAAGCCTCAGCTAAAGGAAGATTAAAAGCAGGTGCATCTATTAGTAAAACAGCGTCCATATCACGTGCTAACTCTACCATTTCATCTTTTGTTCTACGTGCTAATGCAATTTTAGGAATAATATCTATAATTCCCATCACTCCAAACTCTGAAGCTGGTACTATTGGCGTTCCTAAGTCTGCATCAAATATACCGAATATTTTAACATCATCTAAATGTTCTATTAATGAACGAAGATGTAAGTTACCAGATGGTTCTAACGCGCTAACTAGAAGTTTCATTTAAAGTAATCTTCATTCTCATCATTGCCAAAACTGTTTGAAAGCTTATAATGAATTTCATACTTTTTGACTTTAATAAATTTTCTTATAACAGCCATAAATCACCTCAAATTGTAAAAAAATATATTGTATCAAAAATTTAACTAGAAGCTTTTAAATCTTACCTATGCTAGTAAGTGCAGGTGTCACATATTTAGTGTAAAAATTTGCCTCCCAATCTTCAAAAGATCCCATAGTCATAAAATCAGAACTATCTGTTGTAGATGGATCGAGCAACGAGGCTGATTGAGGAGTCATTGGTTCACCAATTTGCGTTTCGTCAAAATGTGCATCTGCTCCTCCGCCTATTGATGAATTTGTTTGTCCATCGCCTGGTCTCAAATTATATGGAGAAGAGTTTAATGCTTTAGCTACCTCAACAGTTGATTTTCCATATTTTGTAATTACAGCTTGAACAGCATCGAAAACCTCTGTATTCCCTGCAGCAACTCCACCACTAGAAGGATCCCCAAAGTTACGTTGGGGAATAGTTAAATTATTTATCATTGTATCTATTGTAGCATCACTAGCATTTTCTAGAGTATCACGGATTGATTGCCATGAGAGCCTATGCGCCATATGAATGTTTTCAGTCGGGTACATAGTTTGAGCATCACTTCTCATAGTATTAACTGATCCAACAAAACCTGGACGTTTCATCATTTTTTGAAGAACATCATTAGTGCTACTGTTGAGGGTCTGTGTCTTATAAGTATACTTATTGATTTCCGCCTGTAGTTGTGTTAGTTGCTTAATACGTGGGGAATTATTAGCTATCTTTTGAAGTTTTCTTTGTCCAACATTTTTAGGTAGATCACCTACAACACGAAAAGCTTTTTCACCCATCACATCTGCTTCTTTTTCTAAACTTGCATCGTCATTAAGATTCATCTTCGTATTCATCTGCATAGTCGGCTTTACACGATTTTGCTTCTGTTGTACAGAATAATTATCCGCCATTGTCTGAAACTGTGCAGCTTCTCTAGCACGTGGACTACTACTGATTAACTCTTTCAATTTTAATTGAACAAGTGCTTTAGGACGATTATCTACAAATTGAAAAGTTAACTCATCTTTATTTTGTTGTCTATAATTCTCATTTAAAACAGATTGGCTTTTATTTTCTTGCGTTTTCTCAACTTTTTGTATAGGATGCTCTTTTTGTGCAGAATAATTATCCGCCATTGCCTGAAACTGTGCAGCCTCTCTAGCACGTGGACTACTACTGATTAACTCTTTCAATTTTAGTTGAGCAAGTGCTTCAGGACGATTATCTACAAATTGAAAAGTTAACTCATCTCTACTTTGTTGTCTATATTCCTCATTTACGACAGATTGGCTTTTATTTTCTTGCGTTTTCTCAGCATGAGTATTCATGTAATGAATTCCTTATTTTATTAGACTAGAACAACACTCTAAAATAGAGTGGTAAATCACTATCTAATACTAAGAATTATAAGTATATTAATTAACAAATAACTCCTAGACTTCTTGCAAGAAGTCTATTACTTTAAATAAATAAGACGAGCTACTTTAACTATTAAGTATCTTCTTAACAGCTTCAGAACAAAGTGCCAAACCAAATGCACCGGTTACCGCTACAAAACTTCCCTTTTCCAAACAACGTGGGGCTTCTGGAGTAAAAAGAGCAGTATAACTTCCTTCAAATTTAGCTCGCCTTAAAGCATTTCTAATCTTATATGCGTATTTATCGCCATGTGTTTCAAAAATAGGTGCTACTTGCATCATTGAAGTATCAACCCTTTTTGCTGAGCCTGTTGAGCTTATGAGTTTTTCGTGTACTTTTATTGCAAGTGCAATTTTTGCTTTAAAATCATCTACCGCGTCAAGGACAACATCGTAAGAGCTAAAATCAAAATCTTCTACCCATTGTGCGTCTATTCGTCTTTGAATTGTTGTAATTCCAGAGTAGAGTTTACCTAAATGTTCAACTTTTAACTCACCTAATGCCTCAGAACCAATTTGCCTATTTTGATTTGTTATTTCATAAGTGTCGTAATCTACAATTGTAATGTCAGTAATACCACTTCGCCACAGACAATCTAGTGCAAAGCTACCTACCCCGCCAACACCTAAAAGTAAAATTTTAGCTTTTCTCAACTTTGGGTAATCATCTCCAAAAAGTAGCTCACATCGCTGGTATCTTAACTCATCCATGTATGAAGTCTATCCATCTGCTGATACGCCGTCATATCTAACATTATAGGAGTTATTGAGACAAATCCTGCAAGTACAGCTTCATAATCACTCATACTCTTAGCTCCTTCGCGCTTTTTAAATTGCAAAGGGTGAAGACCTAGCCAATAATACTCTTCGCCTCTAGGGTTCCTATGAAGATGTGCATCATTACCATACAATCTATATCCAGCATGAGTTATTTTAAATTCACCATTAGGACTCATAGAGGTACTTGGAATATTAATATTTAAAAAATTTCGCTCCATAAGTGGGAATCCACCATTAAATACTTTTTGAACAAGATGATTAATTGCCCTCTTAGCTGGCTCAAAATCAAGCTCACCACTATGCTCTGCCCCACCTAAGACTTGCGAAATAGAGATAGATGGCACACCTTGAAGTACACCCTCCATTGCAGCACTCGCAGTTCCAGAATAGGTAATATCCTCACCCATATTTGCACCATGATTTATCCCACTTACAATTAGATCAGGTCGATTAGTCTCATCAAACATTGAGTTTAATGCCAAATATATACAATCAGATGGTGTTCCATCATCCAACTTATAAAAGTCATCATCAACTTGAACAAATCTTAGTGGGCGTGTAAGTGTTAAAGAGTGTCCGCATGCAGATTTTTCCGATGATGGTGCTACTATTGTTAATTTTGCCAAAGGGCGAAGCGCTTCGATTAAAGCTTTTATCCCAGCTGATTCGTAAGAATCATCATTTGTAATAAGTATATGTTTTTTCATAGATGCCATTATACCAATTCCCAATCAACAGGTGTAATATTTTTTTTAATCAAATACTCATTTGTACGTGAAAATGGACGACTTCCAAAAAATCCACGATATGATGATAGTGGAGATGGATGCGCTGATTTTAAAATCAGATGCTTTTTTTCATCTATTAAAGAGGTTTTCTTTTGAGCTGGTTTTCCCCAAAGAATAAAAACAATATTTTCCATATCCTCACTTATTGTTTTAATTACCTCATCTGTAAACTCTTCCCAGCCCTGATTTTGATGTGAATGTGCTTCACCTGCTCGCACTGTTAGGACAGTGTTTAACAAAAAAACTCCAGATTTTGCCCAGCTGGTAAGATTTCCATCTTTTGGTGCTGTAATGTTTAAATCACTACTTAACTCTTTATAAATATTTTTTAAAGATGGCGGAAGTTCAACACCGTGTTGTACAGAAAATGCCAAACCATGTGCCTGATTTTTACCATGATAGGGGTCTTGTCCTAAAATTACAACCTTTATATTTTCAAATGGTGTGTACTTAAAGGCATTAAATATATCATCTTGTTTTGGATAAAAAGTTTGATTATTATTTCTTTCTTCTTCTAAAAAAGCTTCAATACTTGCAAAATTATAATTTAACCTCTTTTTCCAAGAAGAATCAAAATCTAAATATCCAGCCACTAAAATCCTTCAATTTGTAATAGACTTCTTACAAGAGGTCTAATGTGATTATAACAAATCAGATCTATCTGATACAATTACACCTATGAAATTTATTCAATATAGTGCCAGCGTCTGGATTTTTAGTATTGCTGTTTTAGTGGCTGCATTCTTTGGTGAGCAATTTTTAAGACCACAACCAAATGCAACCTACTATGTAATTTATACAATTAGTTACATAATAATCAGTCTTAGTATGATGTTTGCGCTTAGGTTTAATGCAAAACGCTCATTTTTTATGCTTTTATTACTCTTGATGGTTGAATTAATGCTCATAGAGTTTAGAGATTTTTTCAGACGCTCAGATGTTATATTTGTAGCTCTTTTGCTTATTCCACCAAATATTTTACTATTTTCATTCCTTAAAGAGAGAGGGATAATAAGCTTATCTGGAATAATACGTATACTTTTTTTAACATCTCAGATAATAGGTGCAATTGCATTTTTACATTTTGCAGACAATAATCTATTAAATTTAATAAAACAGAACTTTTTACCACAAAATTTACATATTTTACCATTTGATAGTGCTACAGTAGTGATGCTATTTACTTTTACTGTACTCCTGCTTAAAGAGCCTTTCCAAAATCGCTCTATTGAAAGCAGCTTTCTTTGGCTCTTTATTGCCTTTGAATTAGCGTTCATACTACAAGGTAATCGCCTATTGTTGTCGCTTATGTTTACAGCAAGCGCTCTTATTGTAATTTTTGCCATAATAGCAGATTCATACAAAATGGCATACTTAGATAATTTAACCACAATGCCTGCACGGCGCGCTCTTGAAGAGAGTATGTTAAAACTTGGCAATAACTATACAATTGCGATGCTTGATATTGATCACTTCAAAAAGTTCAATGATACCTATGGACACGATGTTGGAGATGATGTTTTAAGACTAGTTGCACAAACACTTAAAACTGTTGGAAGTGGCGGACAAGCCTTTCGTTATGGTGGGGAAGAGTTTACAGTTTTATTTAGCGGCAAAAAAGCCAATGAGGTATTAGGTGAATTAGATTCTCTAAGACAAAAAGTACAAGATAGAAAATTTTTACTTCGTGAGAAAAAACGTACTGGTAAAAAAAAGCGTAAAAGTGGCAATAAAGATAACGTAAAAGAGATTTCTGTAACAATCAGTATCGGAGTGGCAAATAGCGTAAAAGGAACCTCACCACAAGATGTAATTGTAGAATCAGACAAAGCTCTCTACCGCGCTAAAGAAGGCGGTAGAAACTGTGTTAAAACATAAATTACATCTGTTCTAAATAGTTATGCCAAACTTTTCCATCTAATTTAATCTGCATAGTAACCTGATAAAGCCCATTATGAAATGTAGAATCAATAACATTTGCATTTTTAACAATAGATGCGACTTTAGCACGTACATGTGTGCTTTGTATCACCATGTTTTTAATTGTATCTTCAGCTGTTAGGTGTACACCGTGCATCTTCTCACCCATCTGACGATAAGCATCAACAATTGCAGCGCGATTTGCTAAAGCGATACCTTGTGCAGCTGAAATTGTGCTAGCTGGGACAACTCCAACGCCAGTTGCTGTAATTGTTATAGTAGTACTTTTTTTCAAATATGGACTATTTTGTATCACATATTCAGTTGGTTTAGCATTACTATTTTCTGAAACTTCTTCATTTATAGGTTCAGCAACTTCTGCTACAACCTCTTTTTTAACTGTATTTGCTACTGTAATGCTCTCTTGCATTGGTACAACTGTCTCCTCAGAACTTGTAACATCTGTTACTGCAAAAAGAAGCGTTGAAAGGACTACTAAACTTGCAAAAGTTTTCATTACTATTTACCAGATTCTAAATAGTTATGCCACACTCTACCATCTAACTTAACTTGCATAGTAACCTGACATAAACCTTTGTTAAAAGTAGATTCAACAACTTCAGCATTTTTAATAACAGATGCAACTTTAGTACGAACAGTTGAACTTGTCATTACCATATTTTTAATTGTATCTTCAGCAGTCAAATGAACACCATGCATTTTTTCACCAAGTTGACGATAAGCCTCAACCATAGCAGCACGATTTGCTAGTGCCATAGATTGTGCTGGTGAAATAGTAGAAACTGGTGCTACTCCCATGCCTGTTGCTGTAATTGTAATAGTTGTACTTTTACTTAAAGTTGGACTATTTTGAATAACATACTCTTCAGATTGAAGCATATTTGTAGTGCTAGCTGTTGCAAGTGAGAGTGTTAATGCACTCAACGTTGCAATCATAATACCTTTTTTCATTTCAATTCCCCTGTGTGATTTTAAATACTGACAATGAAATCGGCAATTTTTAATTTTTTTTTAATATATCTATACAATTCAGATATAAATATTCAAATAAAAGCTTGAAGTTAATTTTTTTTAATAATTTATTTAATTATTATAAGATAGTATTTCAACCTATTTTTGTCATATAAATTTTACTATTGAAAAGGTTTTAACAATGTTAGCAGAATGTGATATGGTTTTAGGAATATCTGAAAATACGATTAACTACCAATTTGAACAACTTTGGAAAAGAAAAAAAATCCAAAGAGAGTGGAATATTTTAATTGATTCTAATGAAGTATTAATAAATCCTGATTCTAAAACTTTTGATGATAAGATAGATAATGAACAGTTTGATGTAGCCTTTAAAGCTAAGATAGATGCTCCAACCATTAAAATCTTAAAAAATGACTCAAAAATTTTAAATTTTTTCATAACATTTAAAAGTGGCACTATGTACTCATGGGAAGGAAATGGTAAAAATGCAAAAGTTAAAACCTCATCTATGGAAAATTGGATATATGCCTTTAAAGTTGCTATTGGAAATATTGAAAAAGATGCAAACAATGTAAATTGGATTACAGATGAGAGCAGAGAGTACTTTTTTGTTATATCTAAATTTATAGGTCTTCCTGTGGAGCTATTTTCAATAGAGAGTATATTTTTAGATTTTGAAAATTCAAACTATTCAGATTACAGTACAGAAGAAAGTAAAATTAATTTAAGCATAACAGAGCTTGCATATTTTCAGAGCCTTTTAAGTAATGCTTTTAAACATATAAAAAATAGCGACAATCCTTATATATTAGGATATGGACTTAAACTAAAAAAGTACGAAAATCAAGAAAAAGCATTTTTTCAACCAACAACACTTAGACACACAACGACGTATGATGCTAATCCTAATCTTAGCTCATTTAATTTCTTAATGATGATTGATAATAAAAAATTTCCAGATGGACAAGCAGTTGGAGTATTAAATAAAACTATTATAAAGAGTGAGGGTAATGAAATCAGTGGAGCATTAGCACTAAATAATACAGTTTTAACTGAAAAGTTATTTCTACCATTAATTGAAATAATGGAGCAAACTATTGTTAATATTGATAAAAAATTTAAGTCTGCTAAGTTTGATAAAAATGGAAATAATAGCTGGGTACTAAACTCATCATATACAGAAAGAGAAGAGAAAAAGAGATTAGAAAGTAAGTATGGGTATAAATATGATTGGCCCGGTTACAACTCAAAAAAATCACTAGAAATAAATTTTTCTGTTTCGAACTACCAAAATTCAGGTGGTATAAAGTTAGATTATTCAGCAGTAGTTAATGCAGAAATAGATTATGATGAAGATATAAATTTTGGAAAACATATAGAAGAGGAATCAGAAGCCATGCTATCTGTTCTATTTACAATGAGTAAAGATGGAAAAATAGAGACAAAAGTTTTAAAAGAGACAAATATAGAAGAATCTAAAGAGGCATATGCTTTATATCCAACAAATATGCCAATTTATGATTTATCTAGTGTATTTAAATCACTAAAAGATATAGGTGATAATATTAAATCATCATTAGAAGATAAAATTTCAAGCTTTTCAATAGGAAAAGTAATTTTTCCACTAGGTGATATTTTAATGTATAAAAATATGGAGTTTGAATTTGATGAAAAATCTAATAGTGGTGCTTTAGTTTTAGATGCTGCATACTACCAAAGTACAAAATAGGACAAGTTATGGAAAATGAAAAAATTGATGTAAAAATAGATAAAGATGATAATGTTAAAGTTAAATATTATAGTGAACTAATGAAAAATTATGAGCCTGAAATGCCATTAGATGCAGGCAAGGAATTTAAAGTTATCTCAGATAGACTAGGACATCCTATAATATTCACAATTGGTACAGATGATAAATTTTATATCACTGATACACATGAGAATAACAATAATCACTATGAAATATCAAAATTTTTAGATAACCATAAAGTAATATCATTTGATGTACATAAAGATGAGACAGAAAAAGCTAGAATAGCCTTCTCTTCACAAAAGGATGGTCTAACCTACTTTTATCTATCTAAGTTAATAGATTTAGATGAAGATATAAAGTGGAGTGAATTTTTAACTTTAAAAGATAATTGGAGTGAACACTGGGAGAGTCATAGACATAACCAAAATGTTAAAATTAATAAAATTGTAGTAGATGAAGAGCTAGCAATAGTCTCTACACATGAAAATGGTGATGCAAAACTATATGTAACAAATAACACGAATAGTTCATGTGAAGAGTTTAAACTCCCTGAAAATGGTTCTAAGATAATTGATTTTAAATTAGGACTAGCCTATGAGGACAAAGGAGTTTTTTTATTGTATGAAATTGGATCTTTACAAACACTCATTTTTATGAGTTTTCCTGATTCAAGATATAATAAAAGTACATACTACAAATTTTCTGTTAATGAAAAACTAAGTTCAATTTCAACACTACTTGATGAAGATGGCAATAGTACACTATTTGCATGTGGTAGAGGACTCTACTCATTTAAACACTCATATGATGATTCAAATTTTAAAACTCAAACAATCGTTAAAGCTAATGAAAATCAATATTTAACTCAATTTGATATAGTCCAATTTGAAAATGAAATTTCTATTTGGGCTATGTCAGATAATAATATCTCCAAAGAGAGTGAACTCCTATACATAAGCAATCAGTTTTATGATGTTCAAACAAATTCAAAAATTCAAAGGTGGACATCACCACTTGTTACTAAAAATAGAAAAGTTAAATTCTCATCTCTTAGAAATAAAGAGTTTTCTAATCAGCTTTTTGTAACGGCAAAAGATAATACTCTATCTTACCTGTGGCAAGATAAACAGACAACTCTTTGGCAAGAGAGTTATGTACATCTAAAAGATACAGGTGCATATAAAGAGTTTGATTCATACACAATAAATGTACAGTTTGAATCTGACAATATTAGAAAAACATTTCTTAATCAAGAAATTGAGTTAAGAGCATCTTCACCAATGTACATCAATATTGAGAATTTAGATTATCTACTTACAGATAAACCTGTAAAAATTAAATTAAATGAGCTAGCTAAACTAGCTATGATAATTAAAACACAAAATATAAATACACCTCAAATATCTATTTCTGCTGATTTTTTAAAAGAAAATTTTGTTATTAATACAAGTGATAAATTATTAGAAAAATTAAGGACTATTCAAACAGGAGAGGATTTAAGTAATCAAAAAAGAGTCATACAATTGAGTAATGGTACTACAAAAGAGGTTCCATTATGGCAAGGAATAGATGAACCTGATAATATTGATGATGTAGCAAAAGCAATTAAAACATTCATTGATACAAAAGAACAATTAGAAAACGCAACAAAGATACAAACAAGAAGAGTGTTAAAAGGAGCGATAACAGATAAAAATATATGGGGTATGAGTTTTGAAAATGGGATAAAACATCTTAACGAAGATGCTGCATTAGAGACCTTAAATAGTAAATCTACTCCAACTACAAGAAGAGTTTTAAGAGGTGGATTAACTAACTTTGGCTCTTATATTGGTAATACCTTTGGTGACTTCGTATCTTGGATTGGAGAGAGAATAAACGATGTCAAAAATTTTATTATTAAAACTGTAAATGGCATAGTTGAGTTTATAATAAAAATTGGTGAAGAAGTTTATAAATTTATTTTAGATACTGCTGAACAAATAATAGCTTCAATGACACTATTTTTTAAAAAAATAGGCTTATTCTTTAATGAACTATTTGAATGGCTTGGTTATATATTTAATTGGCAAGATATTTTAGAGACAAAAGATGCTGTAAAAGAATTTTTTAACTCTTCTATGTCTGCTTTTTCAATGAGTAATGAAAATATAAAAACACATGTCGATATATTTTTTGATGATTTACTTACTAAGTTAGATTCTCCTGAACTTACGAATGCTTTTAATCAAGATAGTATTAACAAGACAGTTGATGAATTTAATGAAAAAGCTAAGGATAATAGAGATAATGAATTTACATCTGATTTATTAGATCCAAAATCAAACTTCATGGAATCAAAAAAACATTACATTAATTCAGGTTTTAAATCAGCAAAAGATATTGAAAATGATAGTTCATCAATAAACTCTTTCATAAATAGCATTAGTGAAAAACTAGAAATTGTCTATTCTCAACTTTCCAAAATAGGATATAAAGCACAGGAGTTAATAGATGGAGAGTGTTCAATAGGAGATTTTGGACTAACTGCCATAAAAAGTGTTGGTGCAATAGTAATTAAATTAATTAGAGATTTTATTATAGGTATATTAGAAATTTTAGAAGTAATTATGCAAGGTGCGAACACTGTTCTAAATAGTACAATGAATATTCCTCTAATATCTACATTCTATAAAAATGTAGTAACAAATGGTGATGAACTAACATTTCTTGATTTACTTAGTCTAATTATTGCAATTCCAATAACTATAGGATATAAAATTTCTACAAAAAGGCATATTTTTGAAGATGTTAATAAAGATGAATTTTCAATAATACCTCAAACATTACTTTCAGAAATAATACCAGATAACACTAATTTAAGAACTAGAATACTCACTGCATCTAAGGATAACCCTAAACAAAATAATTGGGTAGAAACTGCCCATATAATTACCGGTATAGGGCGTCTATTAAGAGTATTCACATTTGGATCATCAAGTTTAGCTAAGTTCTTTAAATCAGAAACAGCTAGAAGTAAAGGTGAAATTAATTACTGGACTTCTATTGATGATGGAGTAAGATTTTTTACCGTGACTATATTAACATTCGGTCTACTTGCTCAAAATAAAGAGAGTAAAACATACATTAAAGTTTTTATTCAATTTATAATATATTTTTCTATTTTTGGATTTAGATTTAATAAAGCTACTGATACACCAACATTAAATCAAGGTAATGCTCTACTAGTAACTGCAGCAGGTATTGCGGGAATTTTTACCACTGCAATTGATTGGGACAATGATGATAAATTCTCAGATGCAGACAGATCTTCACAAATTGCTATTTTATTTTTTCAGTTACCTGCTTATTTTCAATATTATTTCTCTAAAACGAAGAACCCAGAAGCCGCAGCAACTACTTTTGTAATTAGAGAATTTGCTATGCTAATGGGTGCAATATTTGAATTTTTCTCAGCAGGAAAAAAATAAAATAACTATTTTTAAAAGTGATATTTTTATTATATTATAATATGTATAAGCATTCCTTAACTAAAATTATGTTCTACTTGCAGATTACATATTTATTAGGAAAAGTATATGAGTCAAAAACGTCTAAGTAAATTAGATGCTCCAAAAGATTTAATTAATGATGAAAAAATTATGGATAAAGATGATTTCATTGTATCTAAAACTGACACAAAAGGTTTTATAACATACTGTAATCGAATATTTGTTGATATGGCAGGATATTCTATCGATGAGCTAATAGGTGCAAATCATAACCTAATACGCCACCCAGATATGCCTAAAATTGCTTTTAAAGTTGCATGGGATCTAATAAGTTCAGGACAAGAATTTTTCGGTTTTGTAAAAAACTTACGAAAAAATGGTGGCCATTACTGGGTTTTTACCTATATAACAGCGGACTATAACAAAACCGGCGATATTATTGGTTACAGCTCATTTAGACGTCGTCCTACTCGTAGTGCTATTGAAGCGATTAAGCCTGTTTATGCACAATTAATGGAAGCTGAAAAAAAAGGTGGGATGGAAGCTTCAAAAAAACTTCTTACAGATTTTTTAAAACAGAATAATACAACCTATAATGAACTTGTATTTGCTTTGCAAAATACAGAGGATAAAGAAAATGAATAACTTTAACAGACAAATAACAGCATTTTTAATCCTTAGTATTGTAGTTTCTGTTTGGTTAATTGTTCAAAGTTTATATCCTGAAGCACTATTACTAATTTTTGGTGCATTTACAGTTACATTTATACCACCATATAAAAAGACAAATGAAGAACAACAATATAATGATATTGTTAGAGTTGTTAAAAAAGTCACTGAGGGTTATTTGAGTGATAGAATAATAACTAGAGAAGATTTAACAAAAACTGGAAAACTAGCATGGGCGATTAATGACATGTTAGATCAAGTTGAAGTTTTACTTCGTGAGACTAGAAGTTCAATTGAACATGTAAAAAATGGTACTCACTATCGTACAATGTTTCCAAGCGGTTTGCATCATGAATTTGCAGATACCGCTACACTTATTAATGACGCTATTGAATCTATGAAAGAGAGTGCTATACTCCAACTGCGTGGAGAGTTTTCACAAGAGTTTGCTAAGAACTCAAAGGGAATGGAACAGGGGTTTGAAGTTATTACGAAAGATATTAATGTTGGAAGCAGTGAGATGAATGAAGTCTCCTCAAAAATAACACATATTGCAACCCTTTCAGAAAAATCATATGAGACAATTAATGATGTATATGATGATCTAAATGGATTACATGGGACTATAGAAAATACCTCTACTTCTATTAGTGCGATGTATGAACAAGCACAAAGTATATCATCTATTGTAGAATTAATTAAAGATATAGCAGAACAGACTAACTTACTTGCATTAAATGCAGCCATTGAAGCAGCTAGAGCTGGTGAACATGGACGTGGATTTGCTGTAGTAGCTGATGAAGTTAGAAAACTAGCTGAAAAGACTCAAAAAGCAACTTCTGAGATTTCTATCTCTGTTCAAGGATTGCAACAACAATCAAATGATATTCAAGCAAATTCAGATGCAATGAATGAAGTTGCATCAAAAAGCCTAAATTCCATAGATAAATTTAAAGGTGTTCAAAACAGTCTCAACAATGATATTCATAATGCGGCAAGTTCTGCTCAAATTACTAGTGATAGACTTCTTGTTGCTCTTGCAAAGGTTGACCATATATTCTATAAAACTAAAGCGTACGCAACAGTTACAAATGGGAATATCCATGATGAGCTTGAAACTGATCACCATAATTGTCGCTTTGGTAAATGGTATGATACTGATGGTAAAGAGATATTTGGAGCGTGTTCATCTTACTCTAAAGTTATTGCACCACATGAAATAGTACATAAGCTTACTATAGAAAATTATAAAATAGTTAAAAATGGTATTGACTCTTTACGTGAAAATAAAAGTACTATAGTAAATAATTTTGCGCAAATTGAAAAAGCTAGTTCATCTTTATTTGAGCTATTAAATGAAATGGTTAATGAGTCACACGATAAACATTGTTAATTAAACTTCTTGCAAAGCTCTCTGCACATACAGCAGCGGAGCTAAATGCCCACTGTAAATTATAACCTCCAAGCTCTCCCGTTACATCCATAACTTCACCTATAAAATAAAGACCCCTTACTAATTTACTCTGCATTGTGTAAACATCAATTTCAGCAGTATTAACTCCACCACGACTAGCCTCTGCTTTTGTAAAACCAAAATTTCCAGCAGGCGAAAAACTATAAGATTTTAATCCATTTAGTTTTTTCTGTCTATCATTACCCTCAATTGATTCTAAATATGCTTTTAAAAAACGCTTTGGTAAATTTAGATTTTTACTAAGTATTGCACCATTTAAAAAGTCAAACTCAATTTTTCCTCTTTTCCAATAGAGCGACAAATTAAGAATAAGTGGTCCACTAATACCTTTATGTGTAAAAAGTATTGCCCCACTAAATGTTTTATCATCAACTGTCGCAGTTGCTTCAAGCGAGATTCCAGTTAAACTCTTAAACCAAAACTGTTCAGGTTGAACAGTAAAACCAACTAGTGCTGGTTCAAACTCACTTAAACTATGTCCAAAATATTTTGCAATATCTAAACCAATATCACTACCACCAATTCTAGGATAACTCTTTGAACCGCTTGCTATCACCAAACTAGAAGAACGAATCTCATCTTTATCTGTTTTTAAAATAAAGACATTATCTTTTTTTGTAACTTTCTCAACTTTTGTATTCATAATTTTTTTTATATTACGTATCTGCGAATGAAATACATCTAAGATTTCCAAAGAGGAGTTTTTACAAAAATAGCAATTATCTTTTTTTAAAACTGGTGCTAGAGAGTGTACATTCAGATACTCTAATAACCAACTATTAGAGTATCTATCTAATACTTTTTGAACAAACTCACTATCTCCAAGGTAGTTATCACTACTGACATATAAATTAGTAATGTTACATTTACCACCACCACTAATGCGAATCTTCTCACCTAAAGAGCGGTTTTGCTCAACTATACAAACTTTTAATTTTTTATCTAAAAGTGAACTAAGCATCATAGCAGATGCCCCACCACCAACTATAACTAAGTCATAAATCAAAACAGAAGTTTTATCTCATCTAACTGTTTAGGGTCTAATTCCTCTTTTGCATACTTTTCATGTAGTTTAGCATCTACAAAAAAGCGTACTAATTCAGGATCTAACTCTTCATCTTTAACCATAAATGAGAGAATTTTAAATACCTCAGACATCGGTTTAGCATCTTTATAAGGACGATCTGCTGCTGTTAGAGCTTCAAAAATGTCTGCTAAAACCATAATACGATCTTCTAATCCTAGCTGATCTGCTGTAAGCCCACGAGGATACCCCTTACCATTTAACTTTTCATGGTGATTACAAGCAATATTTACAATACGTGAATACTTCTTAGGAAAAGGCAATGGACTTAACATCTCTAAAGACATCCGTGCATGATCTGTAATTTTATCTCTCTCTTCGTTTGTAAGTGTACCTTTACGAATAGATAGATTATATATTTCATCATCATTTAGTAAATCTATCATTTCACCCTCACGCTCATACTGGTAAGAGGCTATACGATTGAGATTTTCTATCTTATCATCTGCCATAAACTCACCACCCTTGTTCATACTCTCAATAGCAGTAAAATCCTCTTCCAATTGCCAAAGTATAGATTTTAATTCATCATTTTCTTTCTCTTCATCAAACTCTTTACCAGCTTCAAGAGCGTCAATTTTGCGTTGCATCATAGCTATTTTAGCATCGCGTTTAAGCACTTCAAAACGCTCTACAACAATATGAATTCTATCAAAGATAGTCTCTAGCTTTTGCCCCTTATCTACCACATACTCAGGAGTTGCAATCTTACCAACATCATGCATCCATGCAGCCATTCGCATCTGCTGAAACTCATCTTCAGTGTAAAAAATATCTTTATATGGTCCATCAGTACTCTCATGAACAGCGTGAGCGATCATAACAGCAACTTTAGCAACGCGACGAATATGCCCACCAGTATATTCACTCTTTGTATCAATTGCCTTTGCGATACTTGTAATGAAAGCCTCTAATAGTTTTTGTAACTCATCAATTAAAATAACGTTATTAATAGCAATAGCAGCTTGAGAAGCGAGTGCCATAGTTGTTTTTTCATCATCATGTGTAAAAGCTGTTGTCTCTTCACAGATATTTTTATTAATTAACTGAAGTACACCAATGAGTTCATCTTCATGATTTTTCATAGGAATTACTAGCATAGATTTTGATCTGTAACCAGTACTTTGATCAAACTTCTTTGTACCCTCGAAATTAAACTCTTCAGCTTCATAAACATCTGCAATGTTAATAAGCTTTTTATCTATTGCACATACAGCTGCAACCATCTGTCTATTTGGCATACCATCTTCACCATATAGGCTAAGTGGTGGCCAAGAAATCGCATCAGCTGTTCCACCCATTTTAATGTTTAATGAATCTGTTTGAATAACTTTAAATGCTAAATATTTAGCATCATCTGAACGGATATAAAGCGTTCCACCATCAGCACCTGTAAATGCTTTTGCTTGAGTTATAATCATCTCTAGGAGTTTGTCAAGATTCTTTTCACCAGAGAGCGCAATAGAGATTTTAAGAAGATTATCAAGATGGTCACCACCAACTTGAAGTGTATCTCTATTCTTATAACACTTATCAACTAACTCAGCATCTGGATTAAATACCTCTAATACATCACCAGATTGAAGAATTTTCCCACAACGTGCTTGTAGAGCAAGGTTTTGCAACTCTACTGTTATCTCACGTTGGTATAGAGGTTTAAGATGGTAGACATATATAACTAAATCATCTCGCTCAATCTCCATTAACATACCCATTAACAACTCAGGTGTTAAATGTTTACTATCTTTTGCAAGGGCAAACATACGAGATGGAAAAGAGACCTCAATAAAAAGTGTTTTTATAGCTTTATTACTATTAATCTCATTAACTAAGGCATCATTTACATATGTATCTCCACTTATGTACAAAGAGCGTTCGTTTTGAGTTACTATGTAACCACATGCTGGGACTGTATGGTTTGAGGGTACTGCTTTGAATGTATATTCATCAATTACGATACTATCATTACACTCTAAAACCTCAAAATATACAGATTTGTCTCGCTCACCATGTAAATCTATTTCGCAAAAATTAGGCCAAATAGTCCAGTTAAATATATGCTCTTTAACAGCATCAATTGTTTCAGGTAGTCCATAAAAAGTTATAGGAGCAGTTCTATGTTCAAAGTATGATTCTATGATAAAAGGCAGGTCTACAATATGATCAAAGTGTGAATGGCTTAAAAAAACATGTTCTAGCTGGGTAATATCTTCACCTAATGTATCTATTAAGTTACCAGCATCAATAGCAATTTTATTGCTAATTAAAAAAGATGTACTTCCATAGCCTTTTGATTTACTACCAGAAGCACCAAGTACTTTTATACTATTACTCACACTACTCCTTTTTTCAAGTATCTTATAATACTATAAAAAAAACAAATTTAACATTATTTCGTTGTAAATGTATAGACGCCATCAAAATTTTCTGGAGGATTTAACATGTATTGTTCACATCTTTCGACGTACATTGGATACATTTTAGTACCTGCATACTTTTCATCAAGTTCCTTAAAGTCTGCAATAGCCTCTTCAAAATGGCTACTTCTATAATTTATTAGTGCTTTATTGTATAAATCTAATTCTGCTTGAAGCTCGCCACTAGCTTTTCCAAAATCTATCACTTCGTATATTGCAACAGGTTCTGTTTTACCTTTAACTCTTACTAAGTCTAAATCCCTAATTACATACTCTTTTGTAAGACCTGCTTTTGTAAATTCAGAGATAATCAAACGAACACCATATGGTTTACATAGACCCTCTAATCGTGAACCTAAGTTTACAGGATCTCCAATAACAGTATAATCTGAACGCCCAGTTGAACCCATCTCTCCGACTGTAGCGATACCAGTATTAAGCCCTATTCCAAAGTCTATCTCAATTCCAAACAGCGCTTTTATCTCTTTATTTACCTCAGGCAGTGCTTTTAATTGATTTAATGAAGCAGTAACAGCAGCATCTTGATGATGTTCTAACACTTTTGGAGCATTCCAATAAGCCATAATAGCATCACCAATGAATTTATCCACCGTGCCATATTGCTCAACAATCTTTTCAACCATTGGAGTCATATAGATATTAAGCAACTTAATGAGTTTCTCAGCAGAACCAAGATGCTCAGAAATTGTAGTAAAACTTCTAACATCACTAAAGAATACTGTAATTTCAGACTCTTTTCCGGCTAACACATCACTTTGAGGATTATTAAGTAAATCTTCCATAACATCAGCTGAGACTTTCTTAGCAAAACTTCCACGAATAAGATTTTTTTGTCTAGTTTCAAAGAAGTAATTAATCAAAACTGACATAGCAGCAGTTGAGACAAGAGTTGATATAGGAAAAAGCACATTTAAGATTATTCCCTCTGTAAAAAGAAAATAATACATAAGTTCGAACAAGCCATAAGTTCCAACAAAAACCGCTAAGACCATCCACTCTGCTGAAAGAAAAGTAAAGATTAGTCCACCTAAAATTACAATAGAAAGTATAATTAAAATATCTGCAGCTTCTGCCCATGATGGACGGGCAAGAAAATCGCCAGCTAAGATATTATCTAAAACATTTGCATGAACTTCAACTCCGGGGAAAACATTATCAAAAGGAATTGAACGTAAATCTAATAATCCAGCAGCTGATGTTCCAACAAGTAACAATTTTCCATTAATCCTATTAGGATCAACTGTGTTGTTATAAATATCTACAGCAGATATGTAATCAAATGTTCTAGCTTTACCTCTAAAGTTTACAAACAGTCGCCCATAACGGTCAGTTGGAATGTAGATGTCATTTAACTCAACACCATCAACACCACTATCACCATAGTATATATTTACACGATTACTCTCAGTAATAATACGTAACATCTCAAAAGAGAGTGATGGATAAATTTGACCATCATAACGCATAACCATAGGAACACTTCTAATCATCCCTGATTCATCTGGAATATTATTAAAAAAACCACTAGAGTATGCGTTGTCTTGTAAGACTGGAATATTGGTAATAACACCTTTAGATTGAACAACAAAGCTATCACCAACTAATCCACGTTCTACAAAAATTGCTGGTATTTGAGGTGGTTCAAAATTTTGCGCACCCTCATCATCTATATCCATCACATAACCCATAATTGTAGGAGTTTTAGCAATAACTTGAGCGAATAATTTATCATTATTTGGAAAGTCTGCAACATTTAAACCCATTCTTTTAGCAAAAGCATCAGGAGATGTCCTATCTTCTTCGGCAAAAACAATATCGAAACCGATAATACCAGCACCAGCAGCTGTTGCATTTTCTAATATTTTAGCAATAATAGTACGTTCCCATGGCCATTGACCAAGCTCTTCTAAACTTTTTTCATCCAAATCAATAATTGCTACTTGTCCAGTTGGAGGAATTTCACCACGATATAAAAACATTAAATCTCTCAAACTATTGTCAATAGTCTGGTATGAATTTGGTAAAAATAGGTATAAACTACTAAGACCTGCCGCCATTAAAATACTAAAAAGTGTATGTACAAGATAACGTGATTTCACTATTGTAATCCACCTTTACCAGCAGCAAATACACCTTTAACAGACTCTTCGACACCAGCATTCATTCCAGTAAGTCCAAACTCACCACCTACTACTGCTGCATCTGTACCAAAAAATGAACCATTTAAAAAGCCACCAATTCCATTTACAGCACTACTCTGCGCATCAGAAAATGTGTTAGTTCCAAAACCATTAGGAGTTACAAAACCACCAGCTGGAATATCAGCTACCCATGCTGCTGTTGTATCAAAACTAATCTGTCCAGATAGTGGTGTTGGTGATCCAAAATTAATATCTAAATTAACTGCACCGTTTGTTAATTTTGTACCTGTTGATGAAAAACCAAATACTTTAGGGCTTAAAAAATATGCAGTTGATACACCCCGTGTATTATTTGCAATTAATGTCTCTATCTCTGTTACATCTGTTAGTATTCCATTAACCCATGTATCAAAATCTTGAGTACCATCATTCCAGTAACCTAAACTCAAATAATCGCCATAAGTAAAGTTAACAACTTGTGTATCTATTGGTACAAAATCAGGTACAACTTCTTCAAAACTACTAGCTCCATTTCCAATAAATGCTCCATCAATACCACTTGAGGTAGATGTAAATGAAAATTTACCACCAATACTTTGAGCATTACTCCCATAAAGAGTAATTCCATTAAGACTACCAGTAACAATCTCACCAAAACTATTTTGACCTAAAACTGTAGTTGAAGTTGCTGTACCATTATTAAAACCAACATTCCAAGCTTCACCTGTGGTTGTAACAAGATACATATATCCACTTATTGGTGTTGCACTTCCAAAATCATATCTTATATTGAAATCACTTATTGTGTCATCTACTAAACCACCCGTTGTGCTATCACCAATAATTAAACCACCATAAGATATCTCCCCTTGTGTTGGCATAATGACAACAGGATTAACTCCTGTAATATAATATGAACTTATATTAGTTGATAATAGAGCTGAAGAACTGTCCGTTACGTTATATCCGAAATCTATATCTAAAAAATTATCTGCTTTTGCTACTGTACCAGAAGTAATCTCAGGTACAGAGTAAGAAGAACTACTAGATGATGCAACTAGAGCAGCTGAACTTACTGACGATACAGCTGAACTTACTGACGATGCAGCTGAACTTACCGATGATGCAACTGAACTTACTGACGATACAGCTGAACTTACTGACGATGCAGCTGAACTTACCGATGATGCAACTGAACTTACCGATGATGCAACTGAACTTACCGATGATGCAACTGAACTTACCGATGATGCAACTGAACTTACCGATGATGCAACTGAACTTACCGATGATGTAGCTGCACTAATTGAACTCGCAACATTTTCTTGAACACCTTGACTTATAACATCCGAAACAACAGTATCAAGTGGAACCTCAACTTTTGGTGTTTCTGTAATCACTGGGGCATCATTTGCAACTTCAAGAGAAGTAGGTTCATTTCTTATACCTGCTCCAATATCTGAAGTTTTTGTCTCTTTTTCAGAAGCATTATTTACTACCAAACTATTTTGTGTATTGTCACCTGCTTTACTATTTTGACTAGTAGGTGAACCATTATCTTTAGTAATGGTTTTTCTTGAAGTTTTATTATTAGATTCTTTTACTACATTTTTAGTCTCTGCTTTTTTTGCTTCCTTCTTTTCTTGTTTTTTTACTTCTTTTTTATCTGTTTTTTTATCAGACTTTTTCTCTTTTTTTGCGTCTTCTTTCTTAGCCTTCTTCTTCTCTTTTTTATCATTATTTAAAAATGCTTTTTTATCAAGCGTTCTTACTTTACCCATTTTACCATTAGGCGTAACCGTTACCATCTGTCCAGTTCCAACATCTTTTGTCTCACCAGTCGCATCAGATGTTACACTACCATGCCCCTTTGAAAAACCTACCGCATCTCCATCATCAGTGGTACTTATTTCAACAGTAGTACCACGAATCCCAATTGTTGCAGTTTTTGTTTTGATTTTAAACCTATTTGGTGCAATTTTACCAATCTTACCAGTTACTGTACGAAATACACCACTAAGCATTTTAAACTCTGCTTTTGGCTTTCGCTCATCATACAGATAATCATTTACTGCTAAGTCTGCATTTTTACCCATAGTAATTATAGTGTTATCATTAAATACAATTTGCAGCTTTGCTTTTGACTTAGTATGAATTAAGTCATTTTTCTCTATCTCCATGCCCATTGATACAACTATCTCTTGTTTGGCTCTCTCAATTGTTACCTCCCCACGAAGAGCAGCAATTTTACCAATAGATGCCATCAAAAAAGCACCACTTAATGTTAAAATAAAAAATAAACGAATCAATATTTTCATGGGTTCCATCCTAAATAAATAGCTTTATAATATTTAAACCAACAATATCTTTTTCATAAGAAAAGGGACCTTGATTTGAGAGGTTTTTAACTCTTGCATACTTACCATTTACAACCAAAGTTTTTTCAAGCTTTTTAGTAAACCCGATAGAATATGTTTTACTCCTATCTTCTCTTTTTGTAAAAAATGATTTATCTATCTCTGTATATTGAGGATTACGAAAATTATAACCTACATTTAAAGATAATGTCTTACTCCATGCTTTATTAATTCCAAGTGAATACGAAAGAATATCTTGGTTGACATCTGTTCTAGCTCCGCGAATCCTGCGCTCTTTATCTAACCCATAACTTACAGATAATCCCATTCCATATGGAAGCTTTTTAATCATAATAATACTTGCACCCTTAACGTTTGAGTCTCTTTGGCTATTTGTAGATACCTCATTCTTCTTTCGTTGCCATCTATATTGAGCTGAAAAAGATAGTGTTTTATTTACTATGTAATTAAATTTAGGATTAAACATCAATGTACTCAAATATGAATCAGAGCCAAACCACATTGTATTATAACCAAGTGCCAACTCAGCACTTACACTTTTTGCTTTATAGCTAATAGATGGTGTCCAGCCTGTTAAGACAACATTCTTATCGCTCTGATCTGTCATTGTTTTTGCAAACATCATTAGAGAATTTTTAAGAGTAAACTTTTCAGATTCACCAAGTGAAATAATGTGATTTAACATAAAAACTTCTTGATGTGCGGTATCACTATTTCCTACAGTTGATGCTAATGTATCATTTATTATTGGTAGATAATAGGAGTTTTCTAATGCTCCATTATTTGCATTAGAGTCATAAGAGAATCCACCCATAAACATTCCACTTAAACTCTTCTTCTGCGTTAACTTTTCTAATAGTCCAAGATAACGCTCAACATTTGCACGTACATTTTTTGAAAGCTCTAACTTAGCAATAACAGCAAACTCTTTTTTAGAATCCTTAAAATTTTTCAAATGGAATAACGTTCTAGCTGATTCAAGTCTCGTACGCAAATTATCAGGTTTTGAAATTAAAATACGCTCATATGCACTAAGAGCAATATCATACATTTTAAGCTCAAATGCACTACGTCCTAAATAAAAGTTAATCCTATCATCACTTAAGTGTCTTAAAAATATTGTTGAGATTAACTCAAAGCTTTTTTTATAATTTTTTGAGTTAAAGTTAAAAACTGCCTCTTGAAAAACTTTTTCATCATCACTCTTTGCACTAACTTCAGTGCTACTATCTAAGTTAAGTTCAGGTTCAGAGATATTCTCAACAATTTTTGTCTCAATCTTTACAAGTTCAACCCTTTGCACATCTTTTACATAATCTTTACGCTCAACAATAAACGCATCTTGTATGAGTCTTTGAATAACTTTTTTTTGAACTTCAGCTTTTTTATATGTATCATAGTTTTGAGAACGTAATAAAAAACTATTTTTATGATTTTTACGCTTGAAAATAGTTAACTTATCTACATTAATACCATCTAAATTTTCAAGCTGTTTATAAATTTTTTCAGCATTAGGCTTTTTATTAAAAACTCCAATATTTATAGCAAATACCCCAGCTTCAAGAAGTGCTGAAATCACAACTAGCCCTAAAATAAATCTAATCAACTCTTACCACCATACTTTAAAAAACTTTTCTAACATAGACCCAAACACCCTCATACCTGCTAATATTGTCTTCTGTACGCTCTATTATAGAATCAACAGATTTCAATAAATCAGCATTAGGCGAGTAAACTTCCCAATGAGAAGTATAATTTAGGTATTCATATCTATATATATAATCAACACTATCTATTCCAGTAATATTATTTTCAGCCACTATTGTTGGTATATCTGTAATATTATAATCTCTATTAAATCCCATCAAGTACCACCCTGAATGATATACATTTAGGCTTGAATTTATATCTGTTAAATTTGCTTCAAAGTTATAAACTACATTAGTATCTGCCATTGAATTTAACCAAAAACCCTCAGTTGAATGCAAAGAGGAGAATTTATTCATATTTATACTTGTGTCATACCCTACTATACTATCCCAGTAACTCCAGCGTCCATTATATTTATACAATCTTTCTATGTACATATTATGTGCAAATGTATCTTTTAAATCAGTTTTATTTAAATCTATACTTACAGGAAGTGATAGCAAGTTCCAACCAGCATTTACTTTTGTTCCATATGGTGCTACTGTTACATTAAATTCTATAAAAGTAGACAATAAATTTGTATTTGTAAATATTATTTTTACAGGTGTAGTTCCTACCACATCCGCAATTGATTTAACTGTTAAATATGATGTATCATAATCTGCTTGTGTAACATAAGGCAGTGGGCTAAAAGATGTATTAATATCAACAATTGAGTTGTTATACTCTACACTAATATTTATATCACTACCATTAATATCATATACACTAAAAGTCAAATTTAAATCTTCAAAATTTTTAATTAAATATATATTTTGAGCATAAAAAGAGCTAAGAGGTGGTGTAGTAGCTATCAATAAAGAGTTAAAACTAGAATCTAATACAGGCAAAATTAAATCCGCAGCTATAGTAAATACTGGATTAGCAATTGAGCTATCAACCCACTGACTAGTTATATTATCATAAGAGCTTACATTGCCATCTCTATAAATTGCTTGAATTGAGTAGTCACCTGAGATAACTGGTATATTAAAATTTATAGAAGATGTATTAAACTCTTCTTGAAGCATTACATGTGCTTTTAAATCGCCATTTGGATCATAAAGAAGAATATGGCTAATAGGTCCAATCTCATTTATACTTACATTTAAATCAATTAAATTAGCAGTTACAGTGGTTGGTCCAATATTACGAGAAGCGTCATACTCTTGCAACAATGTTGTCTCTATTACACTATTGTTAGCTCCTATCCAAGATACTAAACGAAGTGTTACTAATTGATCTTTGTAGTACTGTTTTACTGTAGTGTTAAAGTCATACGCCAATGAACCGATGCTTGTCGCTATTTGTTGAGGTAAATTTTCTATAAATTGCTTAGTATTTCCACTAATCCAGCCTTGTAAGGTTGAATATGCAAGTGCTGTACTACTACCGCTAAAATCTACATGAAAATCAAGGTCTGCAATATAGTTAGATAGATTTGCATCAATTGTAAAATTACTGTTAATTAAACTAATTTCTTGTTTAAAATCGCTCGAGAGATTATAATCTTGTGAGCCATATAAGTGTTTGTCTACAAAATTATAATAATAGCTTTGAGAAAAACTTGTATCATTTACATCTATTTTAATAGAGAAGTTATTATCAGGATTAAATATAGGAACCGTGTAACTATTAGCTCCATCAATAATATTCACAACATCAAGAATATTAAAATTCTCTGTATTTCCATCTTCGCCTATTACTTGAATATTTGTTATATTATGATCTGTGAGTAATATATTCGATAGATTTAAATTTAGATATACAAATGCGACGTTTGGATAGTTAATTGTTCTAACTGTTACGTTATAGTCATTGTTCGCACTGATGGCAAAACTTTCATTAATATCTGTTGCTGTATGAGCAAATGTTCCAAAAGCGCTATTAAAATCAATTGATGAGGGAATTGCACCATCCCATGCGTAAGTTGGTATTGTTATATTATTTTCTAAAGTCAGTTTATTGAATGTTGTTAGTTTACCTGTTGTGTAGAGTTTATCCCCTAGAATCTTTGGTGCAGAATCAATCCACGTTGCACCAGCTATTGTTCCGTCGTTAGTATTAAGACTTCTATCATAAGTAATTAAACCAGTCCCCTCATTTAATGGCCAATAACCTACTAAGCCTGTCTCATTTCCTCTTAATGATGAGTGCATTGTTTTATTGATGTCATTTTGATGTAAAGCTTTTTTATAAAGTGCAAGCTCTGCTAAATTGCCTTTAAAATAAGTACTCAAAGTGCTATCTACACCGATATAAGCACTGCTTGTACTGATTGTTGCCGATGTAAAAGTAGTAATTGTATGATTAGCATCTAAAACAGAATCTACATATAAAAATATGTTTGAATTGCTAATAACCGCACTTATATAGTGCCATTTTCCATCATTAATAATTTTATTTCCATAAGCAACATCTAAACCACCGGAATTATCCTTAAGCGACAACGCAAAATTTCCACCAGTTTCAACTTGTATTGAATACGAAAATTCACCAGTTGAAATTCCTGCTTTATCAAAGATAGTTCCTGAAGTAGCATTGGTTTCTATCCAAGCATTAAAGGTTATTCCTGCATTAGTTGCATTATAATCTAAATTATAAGAGGCATTGTTTGGAATTGAAATATAATCACTTGTTCCATTAAAATCAAGGCAATCCCATAAAAAGTTAAGCCTCGTAACATTTCCCTCAATAGTTCCATTTGAATCTCCACCTGCAACATCAACAACATTGTTTCCAACTCTTTCATCAAAGTTATAATAAGTAACTAGACCTGTTTCATTTCCTTCTAGTTGGTGGTTCATTGTTTCTTGAATTTGAGCTTGTGTTCTAGGACTATTCCATACTCTAACTTCATCAACTGATCCATTTAAGTATTGTTTAGATGTACCATTGAAAACATGAGCACCAATATTTAACGAACCAGTAGCGTCATAGTAAACATTTCCAAGGATTGCTGTAGTAGTTTGTTTTAGTTCACCATTGACATATAGTTTTATATCTGTTCCATCGTAGACACCTGCATAATGGTTCCAACTATTAAGATAAATAGATGGGTCTAAAGTATAGGTACTCATAACTGCACTTGTGCCATTGACTTGCATATTTATAGTATCGTTGTTAAACATTAATAACACGCTTGTGGTGCCACTAATGTCTACTTGTCGGATAATTGATTGAAATGAACTTGAAGCATTTAAAACACTAGGATTAACCCAAGCCTCTAAGGTTGCACTACTTCCAACATCAATCGGATTAGCTTTGATAAAAGAAGAACTACCATCAAACTGAGGAACTCCACCATGAGCCTTTAAAGAGAGTTTTGGCGGTTGATAGTTATAAAGTTCAGTTACATCAGTTGCAGTTAGTACACGATTGTAAATACGAACATCATCTAACATGTCTGCATATTGATAGTTGCCTTGCAAATGCCCTAAGTAAATATTACCAGATAAATTTAGATCATCATTTAATGCTGTATCTGTACTAGATAATACCCCATCTATATAAACATTAGTTGTATTTACGCTTGCAAAAGTTACAGCTACATGATGCCATGTGCTATCGTTTATATCTACAGTAGTAGAAAACTGTTTTGCATATATACCATTTACAATAAAGCTAGAACCGTTTATTTCAGTACTTACACTAACGTTTGTATCTCCAATAGCTAATAATGCTCTTTTAGTATTAGAACTTGTTTTTATCCAATATGCTAATGTTCCAGTATCACTATTTAAGCCTGTTGCATAAGCTGTTAAATTATTGTCTGTACCATTAAAAGAGTATGCTTGAACAATTTTTCCAGTACCATAATTTTTTGTACCATTAGTTACTAAATTAAAATTACTTACACTACTATCATTTGTATTACCATCAAATTCATAATGAGCCACAAGACCAGTTGTAATATCAGCTCCTATTGCCATCAAACCAATACTAAAAGACAATAGTACAAATAGTACTCTTTTCATATATTCATACCTCTTGTATCTATTTTAGTTACTTTATTTCAAAGTTAGGACTATTGCATAAGCAAATCTAACACTAGATTTATTATTAAATGTTTATATTAATTTTTCTTCCACAATCTACAATTATATCGTAAAAAATGGTAAAATAATGCCATGGATAAAAAACTACATATAGTCTCTTTAGGGTGTACAAAAAACTTGGTTGATACTGAAGTTATGATGGGTAGACTTCAAGAGTATAAATTAACAGACAATTCGCAAGATGCAGATGTCATAATTGTAAATACTTGTGGCTTCATTGACGCTGCTAAACAAGAGAGTATTAACACAATGCTAGAGCTTGATGACAAACGAAAAGAAAATTCAACACTTGTTATGGCTGGCTGCTTAAGTGAAAGATATAAAGATGAATTACAAAAAGATCTTACAGAAGTTGATCTTTTTACTGGAGTTGGTGATTATGACAAAATTGATGAACTCCTTGCAAAAAAAGAGAATAGATTCACTCATAGCACTTTTTTAGTATCAGACCAAGAGCGTATTATAACTGGTTCAAACTCTCATGCTTACATAAAAATTGCAGAAGGTTGTAACCAGACTTGTAGTTTTTGTGCCATTCCATCTTTTAAAGGAAAACTACTCTCACGCACTATTGATAGCATTATAAAAGAGGTTAATAATCTAATTAAAAAAGGTTACTATGATTTTAGTTTTGTATCACAAGATAGTAGCTCTTATGGGCGCGATAATGCTCTTAGCGATGGACTTATCTCTTTAATTAATGAAATTGAAAAAATTGATGGAATTAAAAGTGCTAGAATTCTATACCTATATCCATCTACTACCTCATTAAATTTAATAAAACGTATTGGTTCATCAAACATTTTTCACAACTACTTTGACATGCCAATTCAACACATTAATAACAACATGTTAAAACGTATGAAAAGAGGTTTTGGTAAAGAAAAAACCATTGAGCTTTTAAATGCAATGAAAAAACTTCCAAATAGTTTTGTAAGAACCTCTGTAATTGTTGGACACCCTCGTGAGAGTGATGAAGAGTTTGATGAGATGACTCAGTTTTTAGAAGAGTTCAAATTTGATCGTCTAAATATATTTGCCTACTCAGATGAAGAAGATACAGCCGCATTTGATATGAAAGAAAAAATTGATGATGAGATAATGCAAAAGAGATTAGATAAACTTCAAGAGTTAAGTTCTACCCTACTAGAAGAAAATTTACAAAATCTTATTGGAACTGAACTTGAAATAGTTATTAACGGTCAAAGTGAGGAGCATGAGTACTTACTTAGCGCTCGCGCACTAAACTGGGCGCCTGAAATTGATGGTGAAATTTATGTAAATGATACAAATGAAAAGAGCATTACAGATACTTCAATATATAAAGCGCTCATTACAGAAATTGCTGGAGACAAACCCTTAGCAACACTATTATGATTTCTCCACTGTCTGAATCTACTCTCAAAGGTAAAAAAAACCTTCTTGCCTTTTCAGCTGGAGTAGATTCAACCGCCCTATTCTTTCTACTTCTTGAAAAAAATATAAACTTTGATATTGCAATAGTTGATTATAACCTTCGCGCACAATCCAAAGAGGAGCTATCTTACGCAAATGAGCTTTCATTAAAATATTCAAAGAGTATATATCATAAGAGTGTTACCTTAGAAATAAGTGCGTTAGAAAAAAATGCAAGAGAGCAAAGATATGCCTTTTTTGAAGAGATAATAGAAAAAAATAGTTACAATAATCTCTTAACCGCTCACCAATTAAACGACCGGTTAGAGTGGTTTTTAATGCAACTTAGCCGTGGAAGTGGCATTGTAGAGATGGTAGCGATGAGTGAAATTGAAAAAAGAGATAAATATACCTTAATTCGTCCACTTCTTTTTACATCAAAAGATGAGCTCAAAGGGTATCTAACAAAAAATAGTCTTAAATTTTTTTTAGATGAAAGTAATGAGGATACAAAATTTACTAGAAACTACTTTAGACATAATTTTGCAACTGAGTTAATTAAAAACAGCTCTAAATCTATTAAAAAAAGCTTCTCATATTTAGAAGAAGATATTAATGATTTAATAGAAAAAGTTAGTATTTCTAGCACTCTAAATCTATACAAATTTAAAACACCAAAAACTCTTCGTTCACTGCGTTTTCATGTAGATAAAATCTTAAAAGAGAACTATATTCTCTTAAGTAGCGCTCAAAGAGATGAAATTAATTTTGATGTTGAAATTGTATTAAGCGGTAAATTTGTCATAGCAGTAACAGAAAATCTAACTTGGATAGCTCCATATATAAAAGTAAAAATGGACAAAAAGTTTAAAGAAAAATGCAGAATTACAAAGATTCCAAAAAAAATAAGACCCTATCTATTCGCTAACAATCTTTGATTTATTTAGCTCTCGTATACGATAAACTTTCATACAAAAGTCAGTTTGTATACCTCCATCAACTATTTTCATACTTATTGGAAAGTTAAGCTCAACGATCGACTCGGCCCTATTAAGAGATTCAACAAACTCATAAAAATTAGTAGGTGAACTAATTAGTGAAGTTGAATTTACTTCATAAACATCTAAAAAACCATCGACAGCGGTTTTTGTTGCATCACTAACAGATAAAGAGCTAAAAAATGATTTACTTTGTGCTAAAAACCTTTTTGAATCAAACGTATTATCAAAAGCATTAATAATATGTATATTTTGAGACTGTAACTCTTTATATGTAGATAATCTTGTTTCATAAAAGTTTTGAACTTCATTTAACTCTAGTGAAGTTTTACGATATTCAATCTTATTTTTTCTATAATCTTTACCAGCTGGAATTAAAAGAAGAAAAGAGAAAAGAAGCACAAATAGAAGTAGTATCAACGATGCACTAAGCATATATACCATCTGTCTACTTCTTAAAAGATGACTCATTTTGGTCCATCCTCAACATCAAGATAGTTTGTAGAGACAAAATGTATCCAACCGTTATCCATAGTATAAAATGTTGTATATGAGTGATGAAATATTGAACGTAGTGGTGCTAAGAGTAGATATTCATAAACCTCTTTATTAGGACTAATTCCATAAAGGACTAAACTTTTTTTCTCCATTTTTACAGACGCTACAGTGATTTTATCAGGCACTAAATCAAAAAGATTCTGCATGCTATCTCGCATAAGTGTATTTGTTGTAAAAATTTCATCTGCTTTAATTTTTTGCATTGTAACAAAATCTATATCGCTATTTATCTCTTTTGTCTGTAAATTTAATTCACTTATCTCTTGCTTGCTATCTTTAAAATCACTCTCATAAGCATAACTTTTAAAAACTAAAAAAAGATAAGCCAAAATAAGCATAGTCATTGTAACACCGAAGAAAAATAGCATTAGTCTAAATTCAGCTGAGAGTATCTCTTTTTTTCGAGGGTGTATGAAACTAAACTGCATCAACAATCTCTTTTTTACTAAGAAGTGTTAAAACTTCTGCTATATCTATACTTCTACGATGTACAGCAACAAAAAGTTCCTCTTCTAAAAAATGTATAAAATCATTACACTCTGGTGTAGAATCTGCAATGTAAATCTCCTCTATAAAATCACTCTTATAGCGATTATCATGATAAAAGGTATTTAAAGCCTTACTTACAAGTTCAAAACGTTTAAACTCAACATCAGCACCCTCTAATCCAGCTTCTGGATTCTCCTCTTCTGCTGCTACACTTGAAACCGAGGCAGTCTCTTCGGAAAACTCTTCCATCTCATCCATGCCATCTAAATCATCAAGCTCTTGTAAATCGTCTAATTCACCTAAATCATCAAGTTCATCAAGCCCCTCAAGCTCTTCATCATCATCTATCTCTTCTTCTTCAGGTTCGTCATCTAAGCTCTCTAAGTCAATATCCATACTTAAATCAAGTTCATCAGCCTCTTCTTGAAGCATAGCATCATCTCCACCTAACTGAACCTCTTCTTCTTCCTCATTATCTCTAAATGTAAAATGGTTTCCATATAAAAGACTTCCACCTTCAAAAATCCCCATTGTTAATGAATCACCTTGATTTAACAGGTACATTGCACATTTATCATTGACCTTATCACTAAAGAAATTTGTTAAAATAAAAAATGGAGAGATAATTAAATCAACTCCAATATCATCTAATTTTTTTTGTAGTTGCATCAGTTCCAAATTAGAGGTGTATGCTAACCAATTTTCATCTTCTCTCTTAATTAAATTGGCACTACTTAAATCTTCAAATTCAAGAGCTTCATTAATTGTTGAAACTGGTAGCGCCCCTTGTGCAGCAGCACTATTTAAAACACCCGTATAGCAAAATACAGACTCATCGCTAATGCTATTTAAAAACTCTTTAATTTCTGGAGTAAATTCGCCATCTACTAACTCAAACTCTTTGCGAATATGCTTTTTTAGTATTGCATTTTTTTCAAAATCTACAGAAATATCACAAGTCTCATCATGTAAATAAATTCCAATATAGATACGAGGATAAAATGAAGCTGCCCATTCACGTATATTAAACTTCACTGTTTATCTTTAATAAGAGGATGAGCATTACGATAGTTTTGCATTTTAAGCTGCGTTCCTAATTTGGTATATACTTGTGTTGTTGACATTGATGAATGTCCTAACAGTTCACTAACATCGGCAATTCTAGCGCCACTATTTAACAACTCAGTAGCATAAGAGTGTCTCAACTGGTGTGGTGTTACTTTTACCCCAATTTTGTTAAACAATAGTGTAAGACGGTATCTTAAACTATTTTCGCTTAATTTCTGTGATTTATTTTCAAAAAGATATAACTTTGGACTATTTAACTCAACATAATCATCAATTAAATTTTTAAGTGGTTCAATGAGTGGAACATCACGCATTTTATTACCTTTTCCTATTACACGAACCCAATTTTTACTTATATCAACTAAGCGTAAATTAGTAAGTTCACTAATTCTAAGACCTAATGAATATAGAGCTATAACTATCAATTTTTGATCAATTTCTGCTACTTTTAAAGCCTCTATAATGTATCTGTGAGCCACTGGTTTTGGCAGTGATGCTGGTACTTTAACTGTACTGTCAGATATTAATTTAATATTCATCTCATGCGTATGATTCAGATATTTTACAAATGTACGAATTGCACTTAATTTTTTAGAAATTGTACTTTTACTCTGATTTTTAATGTGCAATCTATAAAGCATGATGTTAAACCTAATAGGATCTACATCTTCTTCAATTTCTAAATATTCAAAGCTCTCTCTTAAGACTGTTTCATAAGTTCTAATAGTTGTTTGAGGATAACCACGTATCTCTAAAAGATAACGTAAAAATGAATCTTTATAGTGACTCAGTGATTTTTGCATGAAGTTGTTTAAACTGAAGAAAATAGGTATGACTCTCTTCTTTTAGGCTCTTATCTGTCAATACAGTAGCAACTAAATACGGATACTGTTCAATCATAACATCACACATAAATTTAATTCTAATTTTGTCAGATTTTTCAATTGTTTTCTTTGAAACAATAGTCTCAATTTTATCTAAATACTCTTTAGCTTGACTATTATAACGAACAAACTTCATAGCTGTGCGACTTTGTGTTACAACGGTCATAGCCATTCTATTATATGGCTCCATTTTTAGAGCTTCATCTGCCATTTTTAGGGCATATTCATAATCACCAGTAGAGTAGTACCATCTAGCTTGCAAAGATTTCTGATATGAACTACTAAAAGAGAAATACCACAGCGCCACTAAAGCAAATAAAACGGCAATGATTAAACTAAGTAATTTAGACGGCATTTAAAAGCATCTTTTTTTTAATCAACATTTTAGCATCTTCTTTGTTCATACCTGTAACTTTAAAAGGTTCCATAGCTATTAGTTCAATTTCACTAAAAGGTTTTGGAATTACAAACCTATCCCAGCTTCTCAATTGCCAATATCTACTCGGACGTACATGCTGAACAACAATTTGAGAATCCATTTTTTGTGCAATGGCAACAATCCCATCTGCAACACTATGTCTTGGACCTCTAGGTCCATCTGGAGTTATTGCTATATCAAAACCAGCTTTCATCTTCCTAATGGCTTCAAGAAGCACACTAGCAGCTCTTTTACTACTAGATCCACGCAAAGTCGTAAAACCAAAATAACCAATAGTCCTAGCAATTAATTCACCGTCAAAATGGTCGCTAATCATAACTCCAATACGAGGTAAATCTCTCATACGTCTATAAATATATGGTTGCAAAAGTAACTCACCATGCCAAAAAGCTACAATATATGGCTCTTTTGGTTCATTTGGTAAAGTATATGTAATTTTACACGTTTTGTAAATAATCCTAATTAGAAGTTGTGCAATAAATGGTAAACATATTGCTCCAATATATCTTAGTAATTTTTTACGCAATATATTTATCCAAAATGTATCTCACCACGAGAACCAAAACGTCCAGGGAGTGTAAGTTTTACATCTACAAACTCACCAAGCAGATCATCTGAACCTTTTACTTTTATAAGCATATTATTATCAGTTCGTCCAGCGATGCAACCCTCATCACGTTTCTCTTCAAACAGAACTTTATATACATTATTTTTAAGAGATTGCATTTTAGCGTCAACTATCTCATTTTGTCTATTTTGTAAGATACTCAAACGTTCAGATGCCACCTGAGGATCAACTATATTTGTAAAGTTTTCAGCTTCTGTATGCGGACGAGATGAATACTTAAAACTAAAGACTTGATCAAATTGAGCCGTTCTAAGTACATCCATAGTATCTTCAAAGTCTTCATCGCTCTCACCGGGAAAACCTACAATAATATCTGTACTCATATGAACATCAGGCACCATCTGCCTAAGTTTTAAAGCACGATTTAAAAACCACTCTTTTGTATAACCACGCTTCATCTGTTTTAAAATCTCAGATGAACCACTTTGAAGTGGAATATGCATAGATTTACAGATTTTATCATTTGTTGCAAACTCTTCTAAAAACTCATCATCCATATGCAAAGGGTGAGGTGAAGTAAAACGAATACGCTCTAAACCTTCAACTTTACTAACTTCTCGTAAAAGTTCAGTAAAATTCATTTTCTCATGAACACCAGTAAAACGTCTGCCATAATTATTTACATTTTGTCCAAGCAAAAAGACCTCTTTTGCTCCAGCTTTTACAGCTTTTCTAGTCTCTTCAACAATTAGGTTTGATGGGATTGAAATCTCTTCACCACGAGTATGTGGGACTATACAAAATGTACACTTTTTATCACAACCAATAGAGATGTTGATGAATGCTTTATAGTTAGAATTTCTAAACTCACCAAATGCAAATTGACTCTCATCATAATCGGTACCCACTTCAACTGCATGTTTTTTATTTAACACATCTGTAATTTTAGATACATTTCTAGCACCTAAAACAAAATCTACATATGGAGCTTTTTTGATTATCTCTTCGCCTAAATGGCTAGCAGTACAGCCGCAAACACCAATTTTAACATCACTTTTGCCTTTTTTATGAAAGACACCTAGTTCTGAAAAAAGTTTTGAAACTGGTTTTTCTCTTACACTACAAGTATTTATAACTATTAAATCAGCCTCTTTAAAATCTAATGTTAACTCATAATTCTCTTTTGTACGCAGTTGTGAAATCATATGCTCAGAATCACGCACATTCATTGCGCAACCGAGCGTTTCTATAAAGAGCTTTTTATAGCTCTCATTTGTCATAAAATATGCACCTCGTACATATAGTCACCCTCTGCTAATCCAAATCTTACTTCCCTAAGGTAAACGCTATTGCTTCTAGATTCAAAATGTTCAACTAGTTCAACTAAATCTTTATGAGAGTTCTCTTTATCAAAATAGATAATTGACTCTCCATCTTGCTCAACACTTTTCTCAACTGCACTCAACGAAACCTTTTTTGGCTTTGCCGAGAGTTCAGTTCTGGCTAATTTTAAATCCATGGTTCCTCACTATTGCGTAATTTTAATCCGCGATTATATCATTTAAATATTGAAGACTCTATTAAACATAAATAAAGGCTAATTTATGTAAAATTTCAATCTTCAAATAGCAGTATTTAAACTGCATTTCCCGAAAAAAATCGGATACTAAGGATTAAATATGGAAAAGATTACAGATATTATAGACTCTATTGCCCATGAAAAGGGTTTACAAATTGACAATGTTAAAGAAGCTCTAATTGCTGCCTTCACTAAGACTGCTAAAAATGTTATTGATGCGGAGAGTGAATATGAAGCTGAAGTAGATGATGAGACTAAAAGTATGCAACTTTTCCAAATAATTACTATTGTTGAAGATGATGATGAACGCCTTAGCGCTGAAAATAAAAATGTTATATCACTAACTGAGGCAAAAGAGTTAGATGATGAAGTTGAACCCGGTGATACTCTTCGTTATGAGCAAAACTTAGAAGATTATGGACGTACAGCAGCACAATCTCTTTACCGTGAAATGGAGTACCATATCCAGCGTGTTGTAGAAGATCAACTATATAATAAATATAATAACCAAATAGGTAAAATTGTCTCAGGTCGTGTTGTTAGAGTAGATGCTGAACAGAACACTTTTATGGAAATTGATGAAGTTCGTGCAATTTTACCAATGAAAAGTAGAATAAAGGGTGAAATTTTCTCAGTAGGTGAGATTATGCGCGCTATTGTTAGACGTGTACGCATTGATAAAGCAAATGGACTAATGATTGAATTATCTCGTACCTCACCAAAGTTTTTAGAAGAGCTGCTTAACTCTGAAGTACCAGAAATTAATGATGGCCTTGTAACTATTGAAGCAAGTGCAAGAATTCCAGGTGAGAGAGCTAAAATTGCTCTACTTTCAAATAATCCAAAAATAGACCCTGTTGGAGCAACTGTTGGTGTTAAAGGTGTACGTATCAATGCAGTAAGTTCTGAAATATTAAATGAGAATATTGACTGTATTGAATACACACCAATTATGGAACTCCTAATTGCAAGAAGTCTTAGTCCAGCAATTGTAACTAGTGTGACAATTGAGGGTGAAAAAGCTGTTGTTACACTTCCAGGGGATCAAAAATCTAAAGCTATTGGTAAAAGTGGAATTAACATTCGTCTTGCATCAATGTTGACAGGATTACAAATAGAGTTAGTAGAGACTGATTCACCAAGTGATGATGATGAACACCCTAAAAAAGAAAAAGAAAACGGTGTTGATAGCCTTAAAGCACTATTTGGAGAATAAGTTCCTATTTAGAACGAGCAAAAAATGGGTTCTTACGCATAAGATATATATCTGAAAGCGTATTACCCACAAGAGTTAACAAAGCTGTAATCATTAATATTCCCATAATTACAGGATAATCTCTGCTTAATGCACTTTGATAAAAAAGTTGCCCCATTCCATCAATTGAGAAGATAGATTCAAGTATAACACTCCCACCAATAAGACCAGGTAAAGATAGCCCTAAAAGTGTAATTAATGGTGGTGTTAAATTTGGTAAAATATATTTTCTCATCAACTGATTTTGACTAAGTCCTCTAGCTAATGCAAAAAATATATAATCGCTCTTTAAAATATCAACACTCAAAGATCTAACATACATTGTCATCGAACCAATACTTATAAATAGCATAACTCCAATTGGTAAAACTAAATGATACGCCATATCCAGATAATAACGAACTCCCTCACCAGCATCATTTGAATGAAGTCCTGAAATTGGAAACCAACCTAGATATACACCAAAAAATACAATTACAAGAAGTGAAAGATAAAAAGATGGCATAGAGAAACTAAATAAAGAGAGCTGAATGATTGCTTTATCATAAATACTACCTTGGAGCAAGGAAGCTCTAATTCCTAGGTACAAAGATGATACAAATACTAAAACTAAAACTATTGAATTCATAACTAAAGTGATACCAATACGTTCAGATATAACTGTACTAACCTCTTGACCACTTACAAAAGAGACACCAAAATCTAATGTTAATAGATGAAGCATCCAAGATAAATATTGTTCAACTAATGGCTTGTCTAAACCATATACCGCTTTTAAATGCTCTATTGCATCGCTTCCCATATTTGGATTCAATCCACCTGCTGCAAAAAAAGAATTTGGAGCGGCATGAATTGCGCCAAAAGATATAGCAGAGATTAAAAAGAGCATTAAAAAAAGATATGTAAATTTGCGAAATAAAAAGTTCATAAGAGTGGGGGCTAACACCACTATTTCTTTTTAGAAAAGTAGTGCTAAATGCCCCCTTAAATAATTAGAAGTTGTAACGAGCTACGAAACGAAGAGCATCTTCTTCGCCAGCACCATTAACACCACCACCTTGCATGTCATCACTATAGAAATAAATTCCCATTAAATCAATTTCAGCTATACGTTTTGTTAAAACTAACTCAACCAATTTTGTTTTTTGATTTCCAATAACAGAAGCAGGAGAGAGTGCTTTCCCATCATTATTACCATGATCAAATTGAGAATATTGTGCAGTTACTCCAACACCCATAAAGTCAGTTGAAGCTTTTACTTGCCATGAAGTAGTATCAGTAGCAGCCGCTTCATCTTCAGCAGCAAAAAGTGAAGCTGTATAAAGCTTAGTTTTCACACCAGAACCAGCAACATTATAAATACCCATATCACCTGTACTTACATCAGAAAAAGCTGCAGAAAGATCAAAATCTCCTACTTTTGTAGAAAGTTCAGCTGTAAAAGCATCAGTAGCATCACTATTTGCAGTATCTAACTCTAAATTAGCATAAGCGATTTTAGCAGTAATACCTTTAAATACATCAGTTCCAGCAAAATTTGTTGTTGCATCAAACCAGTAAGCATTAGCTAGACTACGTAGATTATAAGCATAACCATTTATAGTAGTATTTTTAACACCAGTATAAGTAGCAGCTAATAAATATGCACCATTACCTGCTGAAAATGCGTTAAGACCACCAGCAGTTGTAGGAGCGCCTACAGCTGCAAAGTTATCCATATTTCCATTACTATTTACTTCTGAAATAAATGCACCAATTAAAGTAATGTCTTGGATATCTTTGTTAACAATTAATGTAGCATCAAATGTTGTAGGAAATACACTCCAAGTTTCACTAAATGCAAAAGGAGTATCAACCTCTTGACGTCCAGCTTTAATCATTGTATTACCAATAGCGTAAGTTAAGTATCCCTCACCTAACCAACCTGCTCCACCAACTGGATCACCAGCATCAGCAACTTGAGCAACACCATTTACAATGTTACCCTCAACACCTAAAGTATCTAAGTAGTAACCACGAACACCAGCGCCAAAACCAGCGCCAAGATCCGCTGTAGCACCAATACTAACACCAAAATTAGCTACAGAATTATCTTTACTTAATAGGTCTTGATTTGTACCTTGATCAGCATTTGACTGATAATAAAAAACGGCTTGACCGTCAACTTTTACATTTTCAATTGCGAACGCACTTGTAGCAGTTAATGCAAGTGCAGCAACTAAACTTAATTTTGTTAATTTCATCTTTATCCCTTAAAATGATATAAATCTTTCTGATTTAAATTACGTACTAATATTAACGTATGAAACTTAAATAATTATTATAATTGTGTGATTTGTAAACAATTTGTAAAGATATTGTGAATAAAAAGAAAAGTTCCCGCCAAAGGCGGGAGGGAAGTTATATAGCAGTTACTAGAAAGTATAACCTACATATAATTTAAGAATATCTGAATCAGCATTATTAGCATCAGAAGAACGATCTTCATATACTAAGCTAGTAGAAAGATTAGCAACTGATTGAACATCATAAGAAAGTATTAAATCAACTACATCAACATCACTTAAACCAGCAATAGTGTTATCTAAATCGTAAGCAACATAAGCTACATCAGCAGTTAAACCATTAACACCGCTTTTAGAAAAGTCATAAGACGCACCAACTCTCCATACATCAGAGTTACGTGTATTAAGGTCATTATGCCAAAATTCATCAGCTATAGCGAACTCAGGATAACCACCCCATGTACCAGAAAAAGAACCAGCACCAGCATCATCAGAAGTTTGATCATAAGCTAAATCAAAACCAAATCCACTCTCATGAGCACCTTCTAATTTTGCACCCCATACATTGTAGTTAGTTCCACCAAGAGTTTGATCAGCATCAAAATCTATGTACTGTAATGCACCTGACATTTTCATACCATCAATTAGCATACAATCCCAATTATGGCTAGCTTCTAAATACCAAGCGTCAAGATCACCACTTAAAGTATAGTACCAAGCTTGAAGAGTTGTATCTGCAAATCCACTATAAATAATAGCAGCAGTAGTTACAGCTTCATTATCAATACCAGCTACACCATTAAGACCCGCTGCATCTGACATAGAGTTAAATTTAGAAGCATTAGCAGCCTTAGAATCAATTGTACCAGCCATTTTTGTTAAATATGCTAAAACTAAAGTTGTATCAGCTAAATCTGTATTTGTTAAAAGGTAACCCTCATAAAGGTCAGGGATAATACGAATATCATCTGGACCAGCAAGTGGTGTATCAATTTGTTGACGACCAATTTTTAACATAGTGTTTCTATTGTTATATTGAGCATAAGCTTCACCAAGTAGGCTATAAGACTTACCATTTTCATCTAAAAGATTACTATGAGTTCCAGCAAAACCAGCAGCACCAGTTAATTCATTCACATTATTTGCACTTACACCATGAGTAGTGTAGAAAGCTGCACCAAAACTAAGACCCATATATTGAGCAGTTTCAAACTTAAGTTTACCACCAACAGCAAAACCATCTGAATCTGTAGCAGTATCAGAATCTTGTGCTATATACATTGAACGGATTTCACCGCTCACTTTACCATCTTTGAACATTGTTTCTAGTGAGTCAGCAGCTGAAGCTGAAACAGCTAGTGCCATAATTGCAGCTAAACTTAATTTTGCGAATTTCATTTTATATCCCTTGATTTATGTTAACGTAATGTTAATGATTTGTTACATTTGAATAGTAACACTCTTAAGTTGAATTATTTCTTAAATTTTTACTAATTTCTAACTTTAATTGCAGTATCGCCTAAAAAGGCGATTTTAATTATCTATTTGCATCCCACGCGAGTATACTTTTACCATCTACTTCATCAACAGCAGCCATTCCTGTTACAAAAAAACCAGCATCAACATAATGAACTTCACCAGTTACACCACTAGATAGGTCACTAAGTAGGTACATTCCACTATTTCCAACCTCATCAATTGTTACATTTTTACGTAGTGGTGAATTTAACTCATTCCATTTTAAAATTGTTCTAAAATCTCCAATACCACTTGCTGCTAATGTCTTAATTGGACCTGCACTTATAGCATTTATTCTAATACCTTTAACACCTAAATCTACAGCTAAGTAACGTACACTTGCTTCAAGTGCTGCTTTTGCAACACCCATTACATTGTAGTGTGGAATAACTCTCTCAGCACCAATATAACTCAATGTGATTATAGAAGCGTTATCATTTAGTACTGGTTGTAACTTTTGAACTAATTCCACTAAAGAGTAAACCGAAATGTTCATAGCAGTCGTAAATGCCTCTTTTGTAGTATCTATATATGTGCCATTTAATGCCTCTTTTGGTGCAAAGGCAACTGAGTGTACAATAAAGTCAATTTTTCCAAAATCTTTTTCAACTAGTGAGGCAATTTCATTCATCTCATCTTCATCACCAACATCTAAATGATATATTTTAGCATCGCCTAACTCTTTTGAGATAGGTTGAATTCTTTTTAATACACTCTCATTCATATATGTAATCGCCATTTGCGCACCTTGTGCATAACAGGCTTTAGCTATACCATAAGAGATTGAACGGTTATTTGCAAGTCCAACAATTAACCCTTTTTTCCCTTTCATTAACTTCATATAGTTTCTCCTTTGTTATTTGGCATTTTTTATCATGGTACAGAAATCTTCTACTTTCAAACTAGCACCTCCAACTAAAACACCATCACACCCATCAAGATGTAAAATTTCTTTACTGTTTTCAGCTTTTACACTTCCGCCATAAAGTAGTGGTGCATCTGTTTTTGTACCTAAAAATGAGAGTGCATCTAAAATTTGATTATTTGTTGGTACTCGTCCTGTACCAATTGCCCAGACAGGTTCATATGCAAAAATTACCTTTTCATATGTTGTATCTATACCATCTAATTGCTTTTGCATATATGCTTCTAATGCCTTTTCACCCTCATCACGAATACTCTCAGGTTCACCTAAACAGTAAATTATACTAAAACCCTCATTTTTAAAGTATTCATATTTTTTTGCAATCTCTTCTTGAGTTTCTCCAAGAACATGACGACGTTCGCTATGTCCTATTAATACTGTATTAACATTAAATTCTTCAAGTTGCTCAAGACCTAGCTCACCAGTAAATGCACCATTTCTTGCTACATAAGCATTTTGAACTGCTAACTCTATACCCTCAGGTACATCTTGAAGCGCAGTTGATGGTGGGATAACTATAACACGCTGAGATTTAATCTCTTTGCACAGAGATAAAGTATTTAAATACTCTTTAGTAGATGCTCTAGTCATATTTGTTTTAAAATTTGCTGCTATTATCATTTTAATTATCCTGACTCTTATCAACTAATTGAACAACCCCTGGTAATACTTTACCCTCAATTAGCTCTAGTGACGCACCACCACCAGTAGAGATAAAACTTATCTCTTCATCAAGTCCAATACGTTGAACTAAATCCGCAGTATCACCGCCACCAATAACAGAAGTTGAGTAACTTGTAGCAATTTTATTTGCAAGCTTATTACTACCACGTGAAAATTTTTCCATCTCATAAACACCCATTGGACCATTCCATAGAATAGTCTGTGCATTATCTAGTGCTTGAGAAAAAAGCATAACACTAGCTGGGCCAATGTCTAATCCCATCCAACCAGATGGAATCTCTTTTGTTGGTACAATTTTTGTCTCACTATCATTGCTCAAAGAGAGGGCAACTACAACATCAACTGGCAAGTAAAGTTTTACTCCAAGTTGTTGAGCTTGTTGCATAACAGCTTTTGCCTCATCTAATAAATCATCTTCAACTAAAGAGTTTCCAATATCTTCACCTAATGCTTTTAAAAATGTAAAAGCCATACCACCACCAATAATCAACTTATCAACTTTAGGTAAAAGGTTTGTTAAAGCTTCAAGTTTTGACGATACTTTACTTCCTCCCACAACAGCTACAAATGGACGTGAAGGACGACGAAGAAGTGCATCAAAATATTTAATCTCTTTTTGAAGTAAAAATCCAGCAGCTTTATGTTCAACATCAAACATATGAGTAATACCCTCAACTGAAGCATGCGCTCTGTGACAAACACCAAAAGCATCATTTACATAAGCCTCAGCCATTGATGCTAACTCTCTACTCATGTTCTCATCATTTTTTGTCTCACCCTTTTCAAAACGTAAGTTCTCTAAGAGTAAAACTTCACCACTTTGAAGAGATTCTGCTTTTGCATGAGCATCACTGCCAATAACATCGCTACTCATAATAATATCCATCTTTAATAGAGTACTCAAACGCTTACGCACTGGTTCAAGTGAATATTTAGAATTAACCTCGCCTTTTGGTCTGCCCATATGACTTGCTACAATTACCGCACACCCCTGATCTAGACAGTAACTTATAGTAGAAAGTGCAGAGCGTATACGTCTATCGTCTGTAATATTTCCGTACTCATCCATAGGAACATTAAAATCACAACGAATAAAAACCTTTTTATCTTTTAAATCAATATCTTTAACCGAGATTAATTTCATCCTTTTCTCCCCCAAATATATAATGCCATGTCAACCAAACGGTTAGCATAACCAAACTCGTTATCATACCACGCCATTACTTTAATAAAATTTTCTTCTATAACTTGTGTTAAATCAGAACAAACAATAGAGCTATATGAGCTTCCAATAAAATCACTAGATACCCTCATCTGCTCATCAACCAATAAAATACCTTTCAAAGAACCCTCTTGCGCGTGTTTAAACAAAGAATTTATCTCATCTACTGTGGTTGATTTTTTTAATACAATATTTAAATCAACCATTGAGACATTTGGCGTTGGCACTCTAATACTATGTCCGCTTATTCTACCACTCATATATGGTAGAACCTTATTAACACCAACTGCTGCACCTGTAGTAGTTGGAATCATATTTATAGCAGCAGCGCGCGCGCGACGTAAATCACGTGAGTGTTTACTATCTAGCAGATTTTGATCACCTGTATAACTATGAATCGTGGTTACAAAAGCTCTCTCTAAGACAAAACTATCATCTATTATTTTTGCAATTGGAGCCAAACAATTTGTTGTACAACTAGCATTTGAGATTATTTTCTGCCCTTGGTAATCCTCACTATTTACACCTAAGACAAAAGTTGGTGTCTCATCTTTAGCAACAGCAGAGAATATCACCTGAGAAATGCCATTGTCTATGTGTGATTGAACATCAGAACTTTCTAAAAACTTACCACTACACTCTAATACAGTGTGCGCTCCATATTTCGCAAAATCTATCTCTTTTGGAGAATTTTTAAAAAGAAGTTTAACTTTAGAGTCTCCTATTTTCAAGTAATCATCATCTAAAAGCTCAACATCACCATTAAAACTACCATGAACACTATCGTTTTTAAATAGATATAACATCATTTGTGCTGTTGTCACATCATTAATTGCAACAAGTTCAATATCGCCACGTGTAGAAATAATACGTGCAACACTTCTTCCAATACGTCCAAAACCATTAATTGCTACTCTTAACATGGTCGACATTTTATCTAAAAAGAGGTACAATTCGGGTTAATGAATGTAGCAATTTATGGTGGTAGTTTTGATCCTGTTCATTCAGGACACTTAGATACGATAAAAAAAGCTTTAATCAAACTAGATATCGATAGATTGATTGTAGTTCCTGCTTTTAGAAATCCTTTTAAAACAACTATTAATGCACCTGCTGAGCTTCGTATGTTATGGCTAAAGAAGATTTGTAGGCCATACAAAAAAGTTCAAATTAGTGACTTTGAAATAAATAAAAAGCGTTCAACACCAACCATTGAGACCGTTGATTATTTTTCAAAAAAGTATAAAAAGATTTATCTGATTATTGGTTCAGATAATCTACATAATTTACATAAATGGTATAAATTTTCTCGTCTGAACTCAAAAGTTACTTTTGTTGTTGCGACTAGGAAAGGTTATGTAAAGACTCATCCATACATTAGGTTAAATGTACATCAAAATGTTAGTTCATCTGCACTGCGCAGTTTATCTAATAATAAATTTTTCAATAAGGAGATTGCCGACTACTATGCAAGAAAGAATTAATACAATTAAAGAGGTGCTAGACTTAAACAAAGCCGAAAATATTGAGGTTTATGATTTACGTGAGAAAGACTATTTTGTAGATCAAGTAATAATCGCCTCATCAATGGGCGCACGTCATACAGAGGCGCTTTTAGACTATTTAAAAAAAGAGTTAAAAGGTAAAGAACAGTTTTTAAATACTCAACAAAGCAGTGAATGGATTGTTGTAGATTTAGGAGATATTCTAATTCACCTCATGACACCACTTTATAGAGAACGCTACCACATGGAAGAGTTTTTAAATGAGATAGGGCCTATGCATTAGCAAAAAGTATATTAACAACTTTTTTATCTCTATTACAGCATTGTAAATGATTGAAAAATTAAAAAAATGGGCATTATCTCTTAAACATAACTTGTATGCACTCTATTTGGCCTATCATAGAGAGGATACTCCACTTATAGCAAAAGCCATAGCAATAATTGTGGTTACATATGCTCTAAGTCCTATAGATTTTATTCCAGACTTTATTCCAATTATAGGGTACTTAGATGATATTATCTTATTGCCACTTGGTATAGCTTTAGCAGTTAGGTTGATACCTAGAACTATTTGGAATGAATGTAAAGACAAAGCAAAAGAGACAACTTTAAAATCACTCCCACGCTCTAAAATAGCAGCCTTTATTGTGATTAGCATTTGGATTTTAAGTGCTATTATGCTTTTTGGGGCTATAAATTAAAAGCTTTATTCTTCATTAGCTATAATTTTCTATATATTATAAGGAAAACACATAAAAAGAGGAAAAAAACAGACTAAAGTAGGAACTATTCCTCTAGGTTGGAATGTTGTGAAATTAAATGATATTGCTACTTTTTATAAAGGTAAAGGAATATCTAAAAATGACATTTCAAGTGATGGAATAGAAT